>OFHP01000153.1_pt1 | contig 53253 bp, 48 predicted proteins | sample 1521651 | NCBI WGS metagenome assembly OFHP01 (sample SAMEA3504105, study PRJEB24116) | mouse gut metagenome | biome: mouse gut; feature: mouse-associated habitat; material: faeces | place: Denmark | collected 2011 | reverse complement strand
TACTGCGCTCACGCGCCAACACCGCGCTCGGGCAGTTTAAATCCGCCAGCGCCAAAATCCGTCTGACAAGGCAGACGCTGCAAATTTTAAAAGATGAAGGCTACCACGAAAATGCCCCAAATCTTCCCTGGGACAGATACATCTACATGACGCATCAGCAGATGGCCGCCAGTATTTCTTACACCAGGGAACTTACCATGACGTCCCGGGATATTGAGGATGTGATGGAATCTGTCTACATTGTTTACCAGAGGAGACTGAAGGAGGCGGCTGAAAAAAACGGAAAGCCTCCTGCACGGCCCGCCTTCGCTTATTGTGCCATTGAATATTACTGTGGAATGTACGATATCAATGAGCTGCTCACCAGAATGGAAGCCCTGATGGATGATGCGGACCCGTCGGATTTTTCCGCGGATGGAGGAATGTACAGCATTATTTCCCTTCCGGCATTTTACTGCCAGTTTCTGAATTTTTTCCCGGAGCTGATACCGGAGAGAGAAGAGTATGTGGAGAGTCTTTACCGGAAGGTCCTGGCATATGTGGAGAGTTTTCCCAAAGCATCGGAAAACGAATCCCTTTTTGTGTATTTAAGACAGCTGTCGGCCACTTTTGTGGAGACAAAGAACAGTATTACCTACAAAGAGTTTCTGATCAGGCTGGAGATACATTTTGCCCCGGCTGTTTATGTCCACTGCCGGGCGGTGGGAACTGCGGCAGCCGTACTGGGGGACCTGATCCTGGAGGAAGAGCCGGGATATTTTGACGACATCCCGGATATCCGGCAGATAAAGGACCGGCAGAAAAAGCGCCGGAAAGTGCGGGAATATGCCATGGAATGCGGATTGCTGTATGATGTGGGAAAGATCAGTTTTATGAATCTTTACTCCCAGGCATCACGGCAGTGGTTTGAGGAAGAGTATGAACTGGCCCATCTGCACACACAGCTGGGCGCGGAGTGGCTTTCCGGAAGAAAATCTACCGAGGGATATGCGCCTGTGGCCCTGGGGCACCATTCCTGGTATGATGGCTCCAGGGGGTATCCGGAAGTCTACCATCGGCTGGAATGTCCCTGCAGGCAGATGGTGGATCTCATCGGGCTGCTGGACTGGATGAACAATGTGACAGAAACGGCAAGGCTCTACACCGGGCTTCACAAGAACTTTGAGGAAGCAGTGGAGGAGGCTGTGGCCCTGGAAGGGAGAAGGTTTTCCCCGCTTCTGACAGCCAGGCTGCGGGATAAAAAGGTGACCGGAAAGCTCAGGGACGCCTTTGCGGAGGGACGCAGGGAAGCGTACAGGCAGTTGTACGAGTGGCGGGAGAGAGGATGACATGTGTTTTGTGTGGCAAATTGGATAGGCGTATGGAAGGACAGGACATGCGCCTTTTCACATATGGGAAAGGAGTAAGCCCGTCATGCAATCTCGCAGGCGGGCTTTTTGTGTACGCGCCCCGGGCGATTATGTTCTGTAAGGAATTTGTAAGAAATATCCCCTGAAATTTGTAAAGAATATAGGATAAGATAATTTCAGCTCAAAGATTCAGACCGGATGGGGACCGCCGCCAAATGCCGTGAGAGCCGGATACGCCGTGTCCGGGGGAAGTCTGAAAGAATACTGCGGCGCGGCATACAGGAGGGATAGGAATGAAGGAATGCGTACTGGTTGTGGATGATGACAGGGAGATCGTAAAAGCGATGGGGATTTTGCTGGAGGGAGAGGGATATGAGGTGCTGAAAGCCTATGACGGGCTGCAGGCGCTGGAGATTCTGGCATCCCGGCAGGTGAGGCTGGTCCTGATCGACGTGATGATGCCGAAGCTGGATGGACTCTCGGCGCTGATGCGCATCCGGGAGAAACAGAACATTCCCGTTATTGTGCTGAGCGCCAAAAGCGAGGATTCCGACAAGATACTGGGATTGTCCATGGGTGCGGATGATTATGTGACAAAGCCGTACAATCCCCAGGAGCTGGCAGCCCGGGTGAAAAGCCAGCTCCGCAGATACACTTGTCTGGGCGATATCCACGCGGGAAGCAGGGGAGGCGAGATCAGGAACGGCCGACTGCTCTACAGTACGGAGGAAAGAATCCTTTATGCCGATGGAGAGCCGGTGAAACTCACTGCCACGGAGACGAAGATTGTGGAGCTGTTCATGCGCAACCCAAACCGCGTGTTCCCCGCGGAAGAAATCTACCGAAGAGTGTGGGAGGAAGAGGCCGTGGTCTCCGAGAATACCGTGATGGTGCATATCAGACGCATCCGGGAGAAGCTGGAACTGAATCCGAAAGAGCCAGAATATATAAAGGTGGTGTGGGGTATTGGATACAAAATGGAAAAACAGGAAAAAGGGAATTAGCTTTATCATTTTTGTTCTGGGAGTCACCCTGACTCTCGGAAGCGCGGCACAGATTTTCAGGGACAAACCTTCCGGGGTGAAAATCTGGCAGCTGAACAAGATGCTGGAGGATGACTATCAGACCACAGGGAAGTTCCGGAAATATATTGCAAACCGCCTGGAAATTTTCCTGATCATGGCCACAGGAGGCAGAGGACTGGAAAACCAATGGCTTTATTACAATTACGGCGGCTATCCGGATGTCTATGGGGACAGCTGGTACTTCGGGCCGGATCCGGTCAATGTGGACGAGATACTGGAAGAAGCCGGAAATGATGAGGAAGAGACTTACACAGTCTCCCAAGGGGAACTGCAGGAGTTTATGACAGGTCTGAAAGAGATGTGGTCAGGATACCTTGACCTGCGCCATGCCATGGAGGATGAAGCAATGGGGCAGGAAACCAGGGAATCGTTCCAGGAGGATTTAAAGAATTATGAAGAGGAATTGTTAAATTATCTGGAGCAGCTGGAAAATTACCAGGATGGTTTCAATGTATACAGCCCCGGGGAGCTGACGGAGGAGCAGTTTGCGAAAATTGCCCGGAAATACCATGAATACATGGAGGGGGACAAAAACCTGATCTACAGAATATCTTATGATGGCCAGGTATTGTACAGCAATACGGATCTGCTCCCGGAAGATGGCAGTCTGACGGCTCCGGAAGGATATAATTTTATCCTTACGTATGATGGAGAGAAAGTCCGGATAAACAAAGACGGGCAGGAGGAAGATGTATACGGGGATGGTTATTACAGAGAAGAAAATGATTGGTATGTGCCCGGATACAGCAATTTCCAGGTGGATGAGACGGTAAAAAAGGCACAGGTCTGCATGGCTGTGGCAGGGACGCCGGTTTTGTATTCCGCCGGGTCTTACGGAAGCGGGGGGACTTTGCAGTATGACAATGGTCTGTACTGGATGCATGTGAATTTTCAGAACAGACAGAAAAGTCTGACACATGAGTTTGCGGGGCTGGCTATAGGACTGTTGCTGCTGCTGGCAGCGGTATTGACCCGGAAAAGCAGGCGGGAGGCGGCCCGGGCGCTGGCCGCGGTTCAGGGTAAAATCTGGGCTGAGTGTAAAATCATACTGATATTGGGAATGTTTTATCTGGTGTACATGGGATGCGTCGTTTGTATCACCGAAAACTATGGCTATGATGCATGGGAGGAATTACTCCATGTATATGAATATGACTATGGCACGGGAGCTTTTGGATACATGACAGGGGAAGTGCTGCGCAACATCCCTCCTTTTTCCTGGACCGTATTATTCTGGGGAATTTACCTGATTGCCAACGATCTGCGGTATAACAGGAAAATATGGAAAAACAGTCTCACGGCAAAGATTTACGGATTATTTTCCGTCAAAGGCATGAACCAGCCCCTGAGCCGGAAAATGACGCGCCGGAACCTGGTAATCTTTTTTGCATCGGTGGTCTTTGCGCTGCTTGTGGAAGGGACATGGATTCTGGGACAGGGAGATGAAAGAAATCTGCCGGTGATGATGCTGCTTTCCGGCACGGGACTGCTGATTTTCCTGCCTTCGGTGTGGATAGCCTGCAGGAAAAACAGGGAGACCGCCTGGGATGTGGACCAGCTGGTGGGCCGGATCGGGAACATCCGGAACGGAGAATATCAGGAAAGCGGGGAGGAAGATTTCTCGGGACATGACCTGGAGGGCGCCATGATCCAGCTGGAGGACATTCGGCATGGCATGCAGAGGGCTGTGGATGAACAGATGAAGAGCGAACGCATGAAAGTGGAGCTGATTGCCAATGTATCCCATGATATCAAGACGCCTCTGACTTCCATTATCAGCTATGTGCAGTTTTTAAAGCAGGAAGAAGGGCTGCCGGAGCATGTGAAAGACTATGTGAAAATTCTGGATGAAAAATCGGAAAGACTGAAGAACATGGTGCAGGATGTGTTTATGGTGAGCAAGGCCGCGTCAGGGGAACTGCCCATGCATATGGAAAATCTGGATCTGGGCAAGCTGCTGCGCCAGACCCTGGCAGATATGGAGGAAGAGATCGCCGCGGGAGCCGTGACCTTCCGCACGGATATTCCGGAGGAACCGGTGATGATCATGGCAGACGGACAGCGGATGTACAGGGTGTTCCAGAATCTGTTCCAGAATGCCATAAAGTATTCCCTGGAGGGCTCCCGGGTGTATGTGGCCTTAAACGCAGATGGAAAAAAGGCCGTGGCCACGGTGAAAAATACTTCCCGGAGCGAGCTGGAGAAGGATAAGGCATTTACGGACCGTTTTGTCAGGGGTGACCAGAGCCGCACGGACGGCGGGAGCGGACTGGGACTTTCCATCGCACAGAGTTTCACGGAAGCCTGCGGCGGGGAATTCTCCTGGGGGACGGACGCGGACCTGTTTATTGTGACGGTATCTTTCAAAAGACACTCTGAATAAATGAGTTTTCACCAGGACGGTTCCCCATTCCGGTCCCGGGGCAGTGCCTGCTGTCAAAAGATCCGGTTACCTATATTGGAGGTGCCGGAGGAGAGGCCATGGTTTTCTATGCCATGGCCTTTCAGCCGTACCTTTTTCTCCCATACACCCTATGCATTATCTGGGGACTATGCTATAATATCGAAACAGAAAGTCGTTGTTTCGACTTTTGATTCCATGTGCGCTGATGCGTACATAAATATGGTATAATATCGAAACAAAAAGACATTGTTTCGGCTTTTGATTCCATGTGCGATGATGCGCACATAAATATGGTATAATATCGAAACAGAAAGTCGTTGTTTCGACTTTTGATTCCATGTGCGATGATGCGCACAGAATGGCTGGGGGACAGTGTTATGTGGATGATTATGGCAGTATTATCAGCATTTTTTGCGGGAGTCACATCTGTTCTTGCGAAATGCGGTATCAGAAAGACAGACTCGGATGTGGCGACAGCGGTGAGGACCGTGGTGGTGTTTTTATTTTCCTGGGTCATGGTATTTGTGGCAGGGTCGGCGGGAACGGTCAGGGACATATCCCCTAAGTCACTGTGTTTTTTGGTTTTGTCCGGCCTGGCCACAGGGGCATCCTGGATTTGTTATTTCAAGGCATTGTCCATGGGGGATGTGAACAAGGTGGTGCCCATCGACAAGTCAAGCACAGTGCTCACGGTCCTGCTGGCGGTGGTTCTTTTCGGGGAGACGGAGCATCTGGCCGTGAAACTGATTAGTACGGCGGTTCTGGGGGCCGGGATTTACCTGATGGTGGAAAAGAAGCAGGAACAGGCTGCGGAAAAAGACAAGGGATGGATGCCGTATGCGGTTTTCAGTGCTCTGTTTGCCGCACTGACCTCCATACTTGCCAAAGTGGGTATTTCCGGAGTGGAGTCCAATCTGGGCACGGCAATCCGCACGGCGGTGGTGCTTGTGATGGCGTGGCTCATTGTCTTTATGAAAGGAAAGCAGTCCCAGGCAGGGAAGATAGACGGAAAAGAACTGATGTTTATTATCTTGTCGGGCTTTGCCACAGGAGCTTCCTGGCTGTGCTATTACTATGCCATACAGAATGGCATTGTCAGTGTGGTAGTGCCGGTGGATAAACTGAGCATAGTGGTGACGGTATTATTTTCCTATGTGGTTTTTTCGGAAAAGCTGAGCAGAAAAGCGTTCACCGGTCTGCTTCTGATGATACTGGGTACGGTGGCAATGGCTTTGTGGTCCTGAAATGAAGGGCAGGGAACCGTTATCCGGAGATATGGAACATCTGTTCCCAACGGGCCATGCATGTGATCTGGAATTTCCGGTTTTATCCAAAAGGTGGTTGGGGGAAAGCGCCGGGGAAAAGAGGATGTGGTTCCATACCATATAAAATTACGCAGAATGCCGTCTTGTGCGGATGGCAGAATGGAGGAAAAAATGGGATTATTCGGCGGAAATAAAGAGGAAGCAGGCGCCACATTGCCGGTCAGTGACGCGGAGAGATGGATTGCGGGCACCTATGCGGTCTGGTCGGAATACTGCGGGGGAAGTTACCGGTATCTTGGAGGATATGAGAAAACAAAATCCAACGCAAAGATGATTGCCAGGGTGCTGCGGCAGGACTGGATGATCAAAGACCATGACAGCGGTGTGGAGATGGTGGAATATCTGTTGAAAAATGCCGGACCGGAGAACATAGCTTTTGATTATGCATGTGCCTGCAATATGTGCGGCAGAATGTTTATCGCGGGTTATTTTACCAGGGAAGAATCCATACGGTACGCGGCCATGGCGGCAGAGCAGATTCAGCGGCTTTACTCTTCCTGGGAAGAATATTTCCAGGCATATATAGAAGGGGCGGCAGGGGGATCCAATGTGAAAGAGAGGGAGCCCTTCGAGGCGGCATACCTGCAGTTTAAGAATGCGGCCGACAGTCCCTTGCTGCTGAACTGGAACACCGCATTACGTTGACCCTTACAAATTTTTCCGGTTCAATTCCCATACTCTTATCATCGGTTTTGAAGACGGCATTTCAGGTCAAGAAAAAAGAATGAAGTCATGATACACTCATGTTACCGGTTGGCCGGCCAGCCGGGACAGTATTTGTGTTTGCGCGCTGCAAAACCGCGGTAAGGCTCACAGATTCGTCATGCACGAAACATTGGCATATTCTGTGAAGCAGCGCAGAAATGGGGGAAAACATGGGTAAAGAGATTCCGATATTCCGTTCCCTTGATCTGATCGAAGAACGGATACAGGAGAAGCTGACAGTGGAGAGGCTTGCGGAAAGTATTCATTTTTCAAAGTACCACTATCAGCGGCTGTTCCGGGAGATTATGGGAGAGAGCGTCATGAAATATGTGAACGCGCGCAGAATGGCCCTTGCGGCTGAGGAACTTGCAGGAAACCGGGAGAGCATTCTTGCCATTGCGCTGAGGTATGGATTTGACTCCCATGAGGGATTCACCCGCAGTTTTAAGGCCTATATGGGGATCACTCCCACGGAATACAGGAAGTATCATTTATCCGTCAGGTCTCCCGGAAAACGAAAGGAGAGGGATATTATGACAAATTCAAATGCAGCGGAAGAGATGATCCGGGAGCTGAACGGCCTGATTGCAAAGGCAAGGGAAACTGCGGCAGAAACAAGAAGACAAAAGGACATTGATCCGGAGACGGCAGCCGTCTATGGCCCGTTCTGGAACTTTATTGCGGCCAGGACCGAGATTATGGCGGATGAACTGACGGAAAACCTTGACGCTATCACGCATATTGGCGGCTGTCCCGACAAAATTTCGGTGCGATTTGTGATCATAAAAGCCATAGAAGATGCGGCTTTTCAATTGGATCTCACGGCATTCCAGGCAAAACTGATGATGTCAAGGGCGAAAAAAGAACATCGCATGTCCTATGAACCTTTATGCCGGCAGTATGGGCAGCTGGCAGGGAGCGCCCGGATGAAATCGGGCAAAATAGTGGCATTGTTCAATGAACTTGCAGACCTGATTTTCCGGGACATAAGGAAAAACGCAGAGGAAAATCTGCAGAAAGCCGTGGCGATGGGCAGGGCCGCCGTCGAAACCCTCTCCCAGGAACCGGAATTTCCTTATGGTTATATTGTGGATGAAGTCCGGAGAATCACGGAAGAATTATCGGCCGTTTCCGTAAAGGATATGACGGCAGACTTTCTGGAAGGACTGATATTGCGTCTGGATATTATCATTTTTGCGTCCGAATCCGAAATTTTCCGCACGCCCTCCCACAAACCGCTGTTTGAAGGCCTTACGGAATGGAAAGTACAGTTGGAGGCCGCTGCTGAATGGTTCCGGGATCTGTCCGAGGATATGGCCGGGGAGCTGGCGGGACAGGAGAAAGGGATTATCGTGGAACAGACTGTAGAAAAACGGTACAGCGATATTGCGTTCCAGGGAAATATCCTGCTGTTTTATCTCAGGGGCGAGATCCAGAAGCTGGGGAAGCTTTCGGATGAAGAACAGAAGAGTGATTTTGACCATGTCTGCGGGAAATTTGACGGCATGATCCAGCTGGCGTATGGGGCCTGCGGGAACAGCGCCGCCGGAGAAATCAAAGATATCCTGCAGGAGATATGGGAAGAACTGATGAAGCAGGCCGAAAAGCTGGGTGAATACGGCGGTCCGGTCCGGTTTCTGGCAGGAGAAGTGGATAATCTGTGCAAGGCCCTGTGAGACTTTGGCATGGAAAATATAAAATAATTTTTGCCGGACAAGGGTTTTCCAATGCCGTTATTCTTGTCCGGCAGCAGGTCTGGGCCGGGCATCACTGTTTGCCCGGTTCTTCTTTATGCGCAGGTGTGTGTAAGGAAATTAGCAGCGAAAGCTGCACGCGCCCTGCGCGGCGAGTAGTGGAGAAGGACGTTCCCCTACTTGATTGCGCAGCCCCGTACACAAAGTGCGACTCTTCTCACCTGGAAGTTTGCCGCTAGAGCGGCGCACGGTCCGCGCAGGGGAGAGGGGTATTTTTTCTACTTGATTCTTTATGGCTGACTGTCTGCTTGGTTAATTCTCTTTGGCACTTCGTGACTATCCACTTTTATCATGTTGATATCACTTTCCTTTCCGCACGCAACAAGAGGTTTTGGTATTTGGAGGAGGGGATGTCCAATCTGCATTTATTCAGGACTATTTTTTAATGGGTATCTATACTTAAAAATTCAGTGGATTCAGATAAATGACAGCATGCTGTTTTATGACTGGATCATGCGAAAATTTCGTATAATTCAAAAATTTATAAAGTTTAACTACAAAATGTCTTAAAATTCTCGACAATGTATGTTGTCAGGGATTACAATGAGAAAAGTGTCTGACACATTAAGAAAAAGAGCAGGTGGGGTAGAGTATGGAGAAAGTGCCTTTTATTAAGCTGATCGATTATTTTGGGGAATGTTATGTATATGATGTGAATAAAGATAATATTTTAAGGATAAGCAGAGGGTTGTATTCCTTTTTACAGGATCTGATTTCTGGTACAGAACGGGAGGTCACGGATGAAGCAATTTGCTCGGAGTATAACCGGCTGAGAGAGGAGGGTTATCTTTCGTCTCATAAAATGAGTACATTGCAACATCCGGCCACAGAGTTATTGAAATATAAACTGGAGCGGGGAATGCATACAATTACATTGCAGGTGACACAGAACTGTAATCTGAGGTGTTCCTACTGTATCTATTCTGATGTACATAACGAAAAGCAGAGATCCCATTCAAATAAAAAAATGACGCTGGAGACAGCGCTGAAGGCAGTCGACTTTCTGGCAGAGCATTCTGTGGATAGTCCTAGGATCAATATTGGTTTCTACGGAGGAGAACCGATGCTGGCGTTTGACCTGATTCAGCCAGTAGTAAGTTACGCGGAAGATATTTTTTCCGGGTTAGTGAGAAATCCAGTGTCATGCAGATCGGAAATCTGGAAGAAGGATTTGATCTTGAAAAGATTGATAAGATGCTTAATATATGTCAGATGACTGCTGAGTCATGTAAAAATTGCTGGGCATCCATGGATTGCACTCTTTGTGTGAAGTATGCAGACAGTGATGGCGTTTTGTCAGGTAAGCAGAGGCTGACTTATTGTGAACGGGTCAGAAATAGTACTGAAGTAAATTTAAGAAAGATTATATTGTTGCGTGAACTTGATAAGGGCAGGAAAGAAAGGGGCTGATGACTATGCAAAGAGCGGTTATGTATCCGTTTACAGAGAAAATGATTCCCATAGTACGTCACTGTCAGGGTGGTGCAGTAATCTTACGCCTGCAGAATTCTTGGCAGATCAGGGCATGGAATCATAACCGGCCCCTTCAAGAAACAGGGCGGGAATCTGGTAGAACCGGGTTCCCGCCCTATACGTCATTTCTGCAGCTTACTGTGGGGTATCTGACTCCCCGAATGAAATGCTGTCCACTATGGCCTGGAATAAAGCCTCGGCTTCCTGCTGATAGCTTTCATGGACTACAAAAGTAAAATCGATACCGGCTGAACCGTGCACAAGGGCGATGTAGTGCTGATAGAAGTGTTCCCCTTCATCGCTGAATATAGCGCCCAGGGCACTGACTGCAGGCTGTCCGGCGATTTCCAGTTCGCTGGTCTCATACCCTTCCTGGGTCAGATATTCTCCCAGACTTTGCAGGTAATCGTTTCCCTCCGGGGTAAAGCTGCCAATATAGAGCGCTGCCATATCCCAGGCATTGTCGCCTTCATAGCGGGAATACACTGCCAGCTGGGAAGCATCGGAAGTGGTGTTAATCTCCCACAGATAAGGGCAGGAGAATGTGACACCCAAATCATCCAGAGTCCTTGTAGTCATCAGGGGCATGGGTACCACCGGCTCCTGGGCCATGGCGCTGTCCAGTTCTTCCTGGGTGATGGAGATATTCGGCTCGGCGCCAGTGTCTGCCAGGATTTTCTCTGCCGCCAGTCTGGTGAGCGGCGCCAGTACCGAGAAGTGGTCGGCGCCATCGATGACATAGCAGTGAATCTTGTCATTCTGGGAAGCCTGCTCCATACGCCTGAGATTTTCTGAATTCCCTTCGCTGCCTTCTATGAGGAAAGTGGGGCTTTTGATATTGTCCAGCCAGTAGACAGGGGAGCGCATGACATATTCTTCATCCTTGTCTGTGTCGAAGGTAAACTGGGAGTTATTGTGGTATTTGATTTCGTCCACAGCGCCGAAACAGAAAACGGACCGGAACTTGTCCGTGTGTTCGGAGGCCAGCAGGGCCCTGGTAGCGCCCGTACTGTGACCTCCCAGATAGATGCGCTGGGGATCCACATAGGGCAGGGAAGCGGCGTATTCATAAGCCGATATAATATCGTCCACTTCGCCATACAGTGTTTCGTAATGACCGGGATTACCGTTGCCGCCGCGGAAAGACGGATACATGGTCAGCAGGCCTGCCTGCCAGAAGGCAGAACCGGTCTGGTCATTGTCCCATTCGGGATATCCCCAGGGAAAATCATCAATGCCATTGCCCCAGCCGCCCACAACCCAGATTATGAGAGGATGTTTCTGGCCATCGCCCGGATCGCTGGACACATAGGCGGCCAGGTCTCCCACCTGGGAAGGGTAGTACACCAGGTCAAAAAATCCTTCCGGAGGTGCGGGAATGGGATCGTCATCATTTTCTTCCCGGGCCAGCGTGGTGGCAAAGGCCTCGTGGGCTTCGGCAAAACTGCCGTACTCCTGGACCAGGGGGGAAGAGGGCGTATTTTCATTCAGCAGATTGCGCCTGGTTCCGGAGCTTTCTGCGGGAGCCGATTCTTCCTGGGCAGTCTCATTTCCGGAACTGCCGTTTCCGGGAGACAGGGGAGACGCACAGGAGACGGTAAATAGTGACAGCATTGTCAGAAACAGCACTGAGGTTTTTACGTGATTCTTGTGTTTCATGAATATTACCTTCCTTTTTGTGAAATATTTCGTATTTTTATTATAGCGGCATTTTCCGTTTCCTTCAACTGTTTTTGGAATAAGGGGGAGAATTACGGACAAAACATGAAATTGGTTATCTATAGGAATTGTTACGATTGCTATGGCTGTGATTTTCTGATATGATAGTCAGTACAACATGATCTTGGGAAGATATTGACTGGTATGCCTGCGGGCAGACCGAAGAAAAATTTTGGGCGAAAGAGGGAGCGGAGATGAAAATACTGGTTACCGGATTTGATCCTTTTGGAGGAGAGTCTGTCAATGCTGCGTCCGAGACAGTCAGGAGACTGCCGGATGCAATTGCGGGGGCGGAGATTATCAGGCTGGAGATACCCACAGTGCGTTATCGGTCACTTCAGGTTATAGAGGAGGCCATCTGCCGGCATGACCCGGATGTGATCCTGTCCATCGGGCAGGCCGCGGGAAGGGCAGATATTACGGTGGAGAGAATCGGAATCAATGTGGATGATTACTCGATTCCGGACAATGAGGGAAATCAGGTGACGGACCAGCCGGTTATTGCGGACGGGCCGGACGCCTATCTGGTGAAAGTGCCGGTCAGGGCCATGGTGGAGAGAATCCGGAGCAGGAGTATACCGGCATCCATATCCAATTCGGCGGGAACTTTTGTGTGCAATCACGTCATATACGGTGTGTGCCATCTGATTGCCACCAAATATCCGGGCAGGCAGAGCGGGTTTCTTCATATTCCATGTCTGCCCCGGCAGGCACTGGGCAAGGGAAATATGCCCTCCATGTCTCAGGAGATGATGACGGAGGCGCTTAAGGCTGCCATAGAAGCTATCGCGGAGGAAAAACAAAACTTTTGAACCGCAGCCGCCCGGGCAGGCCGCAAAACGGCTTCGGAAAAGAAGACTGCCTGGCCTGGGAAACAGTCTGTACTTGCGCAGACATGAAATATCCGATATAATACAAGAACACTGCTTTCCCGGAAAATAACAGGCAGGAAAAGTGAAACTTTCGGGTAACTGTAATTGGGGAATCAAATGAAGGCGGCAGGGAAGCGTAAACAGCGCGGGTAACGCGCGCATGAGGAAAAAATGCCATCGGCAAAGACCTCGTCAGGAGGCGGATGAAACAGGAGGAGAGACTATGGGGAAGGAAACGAAAGACAGACGGCCTAATATTTTATTGATCATGACCGACCAGATGCGGGGGGACTGTATGGGAATTGCAGGGCATCCGGATGTGAAGACACCGAATCTGGATCACCTGGCATCCATGGGGGTGCGCTACACCAATGCCTATACGGCCTGTCCCAGCTGCATTCCGGCCAGATGTGCCCTGCATACCGGATTAAAGCAGGAGCATCACGGACGTGTGGGTTACAGGGACTGTGTGTCCTGGAATTATCCGGTCACTATGGCGGGGGAGATGGCAAAGGCGGGTTATTATACGCAGTGCGTGGGAAAAATGCATGTTCATCCGCTGCGGAACCTGATGGGCTTCCATCATGTGGAGCTGCATGACGGATACTTACATGCTTACCGGAACGGGAACGTGCCCTATGCGGAAAACCAGAGAGTTGCGGACGACTATTTCTATTGGCTGAAATCCCGTCTGGGGATCCATAGGGATGTGACGGACATGGGGATTGAGTGTAATTCGTTTACGGCGCGTCCCTGGATGTATGAGGAGGAGCTGCATCCCACCAACTGGGTTACGGACAGGTCCATTGATTTTCTGCGCCGCAGGGACCGTTCCCGACCGTTTTTCCTGATGGCTTCTTACCTTCGCCCGCATCCGCCTTTTGATGCGCCGGAGTGTTTTTTTGATCTTTACCGGGACAAGGAGCTGGCGCCGCCTGCCATGGGGGACTGGGCAGACAGCGGGAGACTGCAGCGACTGGGCAGGTTCACGGACGCGGACACGGGCTCCGTGGATCCGGAACTGATGCGTCAGGCCAGAATCGGATACTATGCCTGCATCAGCCATCTGGACAATCAGATCGGACGTCTGGTAAATGCCCTGAAGGATGATGGCTGTCATCAGAATACCGTTATTTTATTTACGTCTGACCATGGAGAACTTTTGGGAGACCACCATACTTTCCGGAAGACGCGCCCCTATCAGGGAAGCGTGCATATTCCGCTGATTATAGCGAACGCACCCGGGATGAAGCCCGGGACAGTCTGTGACCGGCTTGCGGAGCTGCGGGATATTCTACCCACGGTGACGGAGCTGGCAGGAGGGGAAAGGCCGGAAGGAATCGATGGGATGTCCCTGCTCCATGAGAATGGCAGGGAGTATCTTCACGGGGAACATAGCGGGGGAGATCTGGGAAATCAGTATATTGTCACAAAGACGGATAAATATTGCTGGTTTATGGAGTCCGGAAAAGAGCAGTATTTCCGGCTGGATACGGACCCCATGGAATTGCATGATGCCATCCGGGATCCGGAATGGCAGGACAGAATTGCATATCTGCGGCAGATTCTGGTAAAAGAACTGGATGGAAGAGAAGAGGGCTATACAGACGGCAGATGCCTGATTCCGGGCAGACCCCAGAAATGCTGTCTGTCGATTATGGAACAAGAATGAAAAGGCGGTATGCTATGGAAATGCTGAAGAAATTTTTTGAACCGGTGGATATGACGGAGGGGTCACCCTGGAAAAAAATTGTATTTTTTACCCTGCCCATGCTTTTGGGAAATATTGCCCAGCAGCTGTATAATACGGTGGACAGTGTGGTGGTGGGGAATTATGTGGGGGACAATGCGCTGGCCTCCGTGGGAAGCGCAGGTCCCATCCTGAATCTGCTGATCGTACTTTTTGTGGGAATCAGCGTGGGGGCGGGCATCATGGTATCCCAGTATTTTGGGGCAAAGGAGAGGGAGGAACTGTCCAGGACCATTGGAAACTGTATTACCCTGACCCTGATTGCCACAGTCTTTGTGATGGTGGCGGCATCCCTTGTGGCCAGGCCGCTGCTGGAACTTCTGGATACACCGGAATCCATCATAGAATGGTGCCATTCCTATCTGCTGATTCTGTTTATCGGCTCCGGAGGACTGGCGTTTTACAATATTCTGAGCGGTATCCTGCGGGGGCTGGGGGATTCCATGTCGGCCCTGGTGTACCTGCTGGTATCCACAGTGCTGAATATTATCCTGGATCTGCTGTTTGTGGCCCAAATGGATATGGGAGTCAACGGAGTGGCGCTTGCCACGGTCATTGCCCAGGCAGTGTCTGCCCTGCTGTGTCTTTTCCGGCTCATGCGCATGACAGACCTGTTTGACCTGAAGCCGCACTATCTGAAGCTTGCCAGGAGGCATACCATGAAAATTGTCCAGCTGGGGCTTCCGTCGGGAATCACCCAGGCAATTCTGTCCATGGCAATGATTGTGGTCCAGTCCCTGACCAACAGCTTCGGGGAAATGTTTATCGCGGCCAATGTTATCATCATGCGTGTAGACGGATTTGCCATGATGCCGAACTTTTCCTTCGGCACGGCCATGACCACATACGCGGGGCAGAATGTGGGAGCCAGAATGCATGACAGGGTGGACAGGGGGGCAAAGCAGGGAACCCTGATGGCCATGGGTGTCTCAGCCGTGCTCACATCCCTGATTCTCATATTTGGAAAAGCCCTTATGGGAATTTTTACAAAGACACCGGAACTGGTTGACTTAAGCCGGGAGATGATGGGGATTTTGGCTGTGGGATATATTGCCATGGCAGTTACCCAGAGTCTCTCCGGCGTTATGCGCGGGGCCGGGGACACAATGACACCCATGTGGATATCCATTGCCACCACCATTCTGATTCGTGTGCCCATTGCCTACGGGATTGCCTTCTTCACAAGATCGCCTGAATTTCCCGGCGGAAGGCAGGAGTGTATCTTTATCTCCCTGCTGTGTTCCTGGATACTGGGGGCCATTATCACATTTGTCTTTTATAAAAAGGGAAAGTGGAAGGAGAAGGGCGTCCTGGCTCCAACAGAAGGAGGTACGGAAGGATGAAACTGCCATTCAGGAAGAAAAGGGAAGTTGTTTTTCAGAAAGTAAAAAGCCAGGAGGGATTTATCCTGGAAAATCAGGATGGAAAACTTACGGATTTCAGGGATATGGACATTGAAGACTATCTGGCAGATATGTTTGTCACACCGGATCAGTTCGTGATCCTGTCTGCGCCTGTGCCGCAGAATAAGATTCGTTTTGTACAGGCCTGCACACATGATGGAGAGATAGAAGTGGAGCTGGGGATAGAGGAGGAGGGTACCCGCCTGTATTATAAGATGTGTTCGGAAAAGGAATGCTATGGTATCTTTCTTGACTTTTACGAAAACAGATTTGTTCCCCAAATGGAGGAATACAAGCCTGTGGAATTTTAGCCGGGGTTCACGTCATATCTCTTTAGATTTTTGATAAATGGTGGTCAGACTCTGAAGATATGATATACTGTGCGTACACTTGTTTCGATGTATAAATCTGACATGTGTACGCATTTGTATTTATATGTGTACACTTTCTTTCTTATCGCTAAAGAAGCTTGGAACTCATTGGCATAGCCGGTGGTTTACTTTTTACTGTGACAATCGAGTAGGGAAGAATCATTTTCCCCTACGCATAAAAAAATCCAGCAAACCCATAGGTTTACTGGATTTCTATCAGCTGCTGACGGGAATCGGACCCGTGACCTCCGCACTACCAATGCGACGCTCTACCGACTGAGCCACAGCAGCATTCTCGGTTATTGCTCCAACCGACTCGTCCAATATACTATATCTTTCTCTGTTTGTCAATATTATTTTACACTTTTTTTAAAAATTTTCCCCGGATCCGCTGCAAGGCATTATCAATAGCCTTGGGCTCTTTCTCCAAAACTTCCGCAATCCGTCGGTAATTCATCCCCTGAAGATGAAGCTGCAGTACCTGCTGCTCCAAGCCGCTGAGATTCTTCCTCAGCTTTTCCTGGATAGCCCTGGCGTTTTCCTGGTCGATCAAAAGCTGTTCTGGATTGACATTCTCAAAAGATTCCAACAAATCCAAAAACGTATCTTCCCCCTCCTGCCCCAGTTGCGCATTCAGGGAAATATATGTATTCAATGGCTGATGTTTCTTACGCTGGGACGCTTCCACCGCATGGTAAATCTGTCTGGTGATGCAAAGATCTGCAAAACGGTAAAAAGACGCATCCTGTTCCAGTCGAAAATCGCGGATCGCCTTAAATAACCCGATCATGCCCTCCTGAATCAAGTCATCCGTATCTCCCCCAGTTAAGTACATGGCATTGGCACGCTTGCGCACCAAGTTCTTATACTTATTCATGATGTAATCAGTAACTTCCTCTCTGCCGTCCCTCAAAAGCCCAATCAATAGCTCGTCTGTCTCTTTCTGAAAATCGATCTCATTTTGCAAAGTCATTTCCCCTGTCTGATAAAAGAATCCCGCCAGGCAGGAGGTTCCGCCGAAGTGTGAATTACATATTTCGAACAAAGAACCATCTTCTCCTCCACTAGCAGCATCCTGTCCTAATAGCGCAATGTTAGATTCTCTGGCGCACAATTTCATAGGCGAGCACTCCGGCAGCCACAGAAGCATTCAAAGAGTCAATGTCTCCCGCCATGGGAATCGCAGCCGTAAAATCACAGTTTTCCCTGACTAGCTTGCTTACGCCGTCTCCCTCACTGCCGATCACCAGCCCGATAGGTCCTTTTAAATTGAGCTGATACATGACAGTGCCGCTCATATCTGCACAGACAAACCATATTCCCCGCTCTTTTAACTCCTGAATCGTCTTGGTAAGGTTTGTAACCTTTGCCACTGGCGTATAATTTAACGCTCCAGCAGAAGCTTTGACCACTGTGGAAGTAAGCCCGGCAGCCCTGCGCTTGGGAATGATCACCCCATGAGCCCCGGCAAGATTCGCCGTACGGATAATCGCCCCCAAATTATGTGGATCCTCTATATTGTCAAGCAAAATCAAAAAAGGATCCTCTCTTTTTTCATCCGCAGCCTTGAGCATGTCCTCCACCTGCGCATATTCATAAGCAGCTGCATAAGCAATCACGCCCTGGTGCTTTCTCGTCTCTGACATCTGGTCAAGGCGCTCTTTCGACACATAATTAATAATCGTATCGTGCTTCTTCGCCTCCCGGATAATCGACCGCACTGGCCCGTCTTGGCAGCCATCCAGCACAAACAGCTTATCTATAGATTTTCCAGAACGAAATGCTTCCAAAACCGCATTTCTTCCCTCTATTGTCAGTTCTTCGTATCTCAATTACTTGCTCCTTTCCCGGTTTTCTGAAATCCCATTAGAATCAGCTCCATGATCCGCTCCATGCGGTCATCCAAATACAAATATCCCATCAGCGCTTCAAACCCCGTAGCCCTGCGGTAATCTCCCATCGTCGCATTCTTGGCAATGGTAGGAGACTTTGCATTTCTGCCGCGCTTATACACTGCCTCCTCTTCCTCAGTCAGTTCTGGCAACAGCGCCTGGATTAATTCCGACTGGGCATGTGCCTTGACCAGCTGGCTTGCACGCTTGTGCAGGTTATTTACATGCGTGTTTCCTTCCCCTACCACCATGGAACGGATCACAAGGTCATAGATGCTGTCCCCGATATAGGCAAGCACCAGCGGGGAATAACTGCAAAGCTCTGGCGGCTCTTTGCCAAATTTCTTTAAAATATATGCATTTATGCCCTTTTCCATTTTACCCCTTCTCTGGTATCTTCCAAGATAATTCCTTTTTCCAACAGTATTTCCCGGATTTCATCGGCACGGGCAAAATTTTTCTCTTTCCTTGCCGCCTTTCGTTCCGCTATCAGGCTTTCAATTTCCTCGTCTAAAATCTCTTGCTTCTTCTCAAGCAAGAGCCCCAGAATATCGCAAAGCTGCTTCAGGCGCATTGACAACTTCTCCAAAAATTGCTGGGAGCTATCCTGTGACACATTGGTATTGCAGAATTTTACCAGTTCAAAGACTGCTGAAATAGCGTCTGCGGTATTGAAATCGTCGTCCATCGCAGCTTCAAATTTGTCAACGAATGCGCTGCTCTCGTTCCAATGCCTGGATTCTGCCTCCGTCATAGCCGCCTGCTTGCTATTGTTCTTCAAGTGCTCAAGGTTTTCTGCTGCGTTTAAAATACGCTCCAACCCATTTTTCGCAGCTTCCATCAATTCCGCGCTGAAATTGAGGGGGCTTCTGTAATGAGCGCTGAGCATGAAGAACCGCAGCACCTGAAGGTCATATTTCTCACTGATTTCCCTGACTGTAAAGAAATTCCCCAAAGACTTAGACATTTTTTTATTGTCAATATTTAAAAATCCGTTGTGCAGCCAATACTTGGCAAACGCCGATCCATTGCACGCCTCGCTCTGGGCAATCTCATTTTCATGATGTGGAAAGATCAAGTCTTCCCCGCCGGCATGGATGTCGATCTCGTCTCCCAAATATTTCTTTGCCATAACCGAGCACTCAATATGCCAGCCTGGCCTTCCCTGGCACCAAGGAGATTCCCAGTATGGCTCCCCCTCTTTCTTTGGCTTCCACAATACGAAATCAAGAGAATCCTCTTTTCCTTCCCCGGTGACCTTGATCTCCCGGTGTCCTGCCTGAAGGTCGTCAAGATTCTTATGGGACAGCTTGCCATATTCTTCAAACTTGCGGGTACGGAAATACACCGTTCCATCCACCGCCGGATAGGCAAACCCTTTGTCAATCAGGATGGAAATCATTTGAAGCATGCCGTCAATCTCCTGCGTGGCAAGCGGATGCATTGTCGCAGGTCTCACATTCAAGCCCGCCATGTCTTTTTTGCACTCCTCAATATAACGGGAAGAAATCTCCTTGGCCGAAACGCCTTCCTCCACCGCCTTTTTGATAATCTTATCATCCACATCCGTAAAATTAGACACAAAGTTCACCTCATACCCCTTATATTCCAGGTATCGGCGCACCGTGTCAAATACGATCATTGGCCTGGCGTTTCCAATATGAATCAAATTGTACACGGTAGGACCGCAGACATACATTTTCACCTTTCGCTCTTCCAGAGGTACAAATGTTTCTTTCTTTCTGTTTAATGTATTGTAAACTTTCATGTATTCCTCCTGCTTTTTCCTCTATTCTTCTTTGGGACAATTATTACAGCGCAGCTTGCGAATCTCTTTCTCCAAATCAATGATCCGGTTGCACAGAGCAGAATTCTCATGCTGCAAAAGCGTAATATCCTCCATCACCGGATCTGGAAGATGCACCTGGTCCATATCGCTCCTGGGCACTTTTACATTGTCCCGTTTCACGATTCTTCCTGGCACGCCTACGACAGTACAATTGGGCGGAACCTCTTCAAGCACTACGCTTCCTGCTCCAATCTTGCTATTCTCCCCGACCGTAAAGGAGCCGATGACTTTCGCCCCGGCGCTCACCATCACGTTGTCACAAAGCGTAGGGTGACGTTTCCCTGTTTCTTTCCCCGTGCCGCCCAGGGTCACCCCCTGGTAGAGTGTTACATTATCACCGATAATGGTTGTCTCCCCGATAATCACGCCGCTTCCATGGTCAATAAAAAAACCTTTCCCAATCACCGCTCCTGGATGAATCTCAATCCCGGTTTTCCTGGCTGCTTTCTGGGAAATCCGCCTTGCGCGGAAATAGCGTCCTTTTAAATACTGACGGTGTGCTCTGCGGTAACTTAGCATCACCCTAAAGCTTGGATACAGCAAGACCTCCATCGGGGACTTAATTGCAGGATCCCGTTCACGGATAATCTCATATTCTTCTTTTATTTGCCGAAACATTCCCATTTCCTGAACGCTTCCTTTCTCGGGCAATCTCCTACTGCCTGACGCCAAAAGACAAACAGCGGCAACTCCATCTTCTTATTCAAGGTTAGTTTATGCAGAAACTTTCATTTTGTCAATAAGAAAAATCCATCCCTGCCAGGTTTCTTGCTGCAGAATGCGTCGTCCTTGCGCCTAGGACGTTTTCATCATCAACAATAAGCCTCGCACTACACCCATTCATTAAGGTATGCGAAAGTGTCTCTGAATAATTCTTGGGTCAATTGCGAGATATCCATTTCCCGTTTTGCCTGTGCGGCTGTAATCCGTTTGATCGTGCCGCCAGTTCTCCCAGTCTCAATTTGAAAGCAGCCGTTATTAGCATCAATCATGGCGTCTTTGACTTTCACTTTCATTACCTGAGCACTACGATTTTTAAGCAATGGGACCACTGCCCGCAGGCTGGTGATGCGCACCATCATGTGCGAAGCCGGAAAGCAAAGGTCATCGATCATCTCTTTTGCATCTTTGAGCGCATTCCTGCAAATGCGCTGCGCCTCTTCCATAGAAACCAGACGTTCCAGCAAAAGTTCTTTGACCTGCGCACTGCGCGCCCTTTGAGCATTAGATTCTTCAACGGCATAGACCAGGATTCCGCATAATTTTCTGGCACTGCGCAAAAGCAACACGCCGCCGTGTTCTACCGCAGTCTCCGCCTGCAGCCGTTTGTAATAATACGGATCACGACGGATAAACAAAGTGCAGCGCTCTTCTAAGATCCGGTTGGCAAATGCAGCCATCGCAGCGCCATCACTCGTGCCTGCACGCTGCCATCTGACGTCCAGATAAGAGTCTGCCACAGAAGCAGCCTGCACGAGCCCTTTTTGCTGATAAAATCCGATGCCAGACCAAATGCCGGACGGAAAAAATACAAATCCCTGCCCCTGGTAATAAGCAGGATCTGCCGGAAGTAAGAAAGCAAAAGGAACCTCTTTCTGTTCCAAATCCTGTAACAGGCGCCTCATGACCCGCCCCATCTTCCCTTGCCTGCGGACCCTGGCGTGCGTGGCAACCGCCACAAGGTAAGGAACCTTTTTTACAATGCCGCCCATCCAAAGCGCATAGGGATTTAAGTGAATCATAACATGGAAAAAGACGCTCTCTAAAGGAGCCTCTTCTTCCATCACAAGCACTTCATTATCGATGATTTTCCATTGGTAGTAGTAGTCTGTAAACGCCTTAGAGTCTTCTGGAAAAGCAGCTTCATACAAAGGCCTGGTATCTTGCTTTTCCTGCTGGCTTAAATATCGTATCCTTTCCTGCTGCATGTTACAGTTCCCTTTGCTTTGCGCAGCCGCCGCACCCGCTGCAATTTCTTTCTTTGTCAAACACTGCTGCGCTTGCCTCATACAAGCCAAACAGGCAACAAATTGCCTGGGAGGATATTCCCTCTTTCTTGCCTGTAAACCCAAGTCCCTCCTCCGTAGTGGCTTTGATATTGACCTGTTCTTTGGAAATCCCTAACACTTGCGCTATATTTTGTTCCATCTGCGCAAGATAAGGACTCATCTTGGGCTTTTGCGCCACGATCGTGGCGTCAATATTCCCAACCACATAGCCCTGCCGCACTAAAAGCTCTGCCACATGCGCAAGAAGCTTGATGCTGGAAATCCCCTCGTATGCCGTATCCGTATCTGGAAAATGCCTGCCGATATCACCCAATGCCGCTGCTCCCAACAGGGCGTCCATCACCGCATGTATCAGGACATCCGCATCTGAATGCCCCAAAAGCCCCTCGTCATAAGGGATCTCTACGCCTCCCAAAATCAGTTTTCTTCCTGCTGCAAGCTTATGCACGTCATAACCAATTCCAACTCTCATTTATTCCTCCGCTCTGTGCGTCTTTTCTGCACCTAAAGGCTGTTTGCATTTATTTGCCTTCATAAGTGATAATGCTGTCTATCTCATAGCCTGCGAGCTTCTCTCTGCCCTTTAATCCGGCAAGTTCCATCACAAAGCATATTTTTACCACTTCTCCGCCAAGTTGTTCGATCATCTTCACAATCGCCTCAATGGTACCTCCCGTGGCAATGAGGTCGTCGATGATAACCACTTTCTGCCCTGGCTTGATAGCATCCTTATGTATCTCAATCACTGCGCTCCCATATTCCAGGTCATATTCTGCACAGAGAGTCTCGCGGGGAAGCTTGCCTTTTTTGCGGACTGGCACAAATCCTTTGCGGGCTTCGTACGCCACGGGAACCCCGAAGATAAATCCTCTGGATTCTGGTCCCACTACCACGTCAAACTCCACGCCTTTCAAGCTCTCCATCAATCCGTCAATCGCAAGCCTCAATCCGTCCGCATCCTGCAGGATGCTAGTCACATCTCGGAAAATAATTCCCGGCTCTGGAAAATCAGGAATGCTCACTACATATTCTTCTAATTTTTTCATGATTTTATCCTCCTGTATCATCTTTTTAGACAAGGTGCTCTTTTGCGCACTGCAGCGCCGCTTCCACGGTGTCATCCATATCATAATACTTATATTGTCCCAGGCGGCCGCCAAAAATAACATTTCCTTCTTTCTTTGCAAGCTCTTGGTATTTCTCATATAGCGCTGCATTTTTCTGGTCGTTCATGGGATAATACGGTTCATCCCCCTTTTCCCATGTCCTTGGATATTCCCGGGTAATTACCGTCTTTGGCTGCATTCCATATTCAAAATGCTTATGTTCGATGATTCGCGTGTAAGGCACTTCGTATTCTGTATAATTGACTACGGCATTTCCCTGATAATTCTCCTCGCCTAGCACTTGCGTCTCAAACTTCAAGGAACGATATTCCAATGCTCCAAAACAATATCCAAAATATTGATCTATCATTCCCGTATAGACAATATTTTGCGCCAAAGCTTTGTATTCTTGCTGTTTTTGTAAGAAATCCTCATTCAAACGCACTTCCGTTCCTTGAAGCATGTTCTCGACCATCTTAGTGTATCCCCCGACAGGAATTCCCTGAAATTTATCATCAAAATAATTATTGTCATAAGTGAAACGCACCGGCAACCGTTTGATAATAAATGCCGGAAGCTCCGTGGCACGCCTGCCCCACTGTTTTTCCGTGTACCCTTTCACCAGCTTGTGATACACGTCCGGGCCCACGAGGCTGATCGCCTGTTCCTCCAGGTTCTTGGGATGCTCCACGGCATATTGCTGCTTCTGACTTTCAATTTTTTCTCTTGCTTCCTGCGGGGTTACCACTCCCCAAAGCTTGTGAAAAGTATTCATGTTAAACGGCATATTATAAATCTCGCCTTTATAATTTGCCACTGGAGAATTCGTATAACGGTTGAACTCGGCAAACTTTCCCACATACTCCCACACTTCCTGGTTAGAAGTATGAAAAATATGCGCCCCATACTGGTGGACCTGTATGCCTTCCACTTCTTCCGTATAAATATTTCCGGCAATATGACTGCGTTTGTCTATGACAAGGCACTTTTTCCCTGCTTTTTTTGCCTCCTGGGCAAATACCGCCCCAAACAAGCCTGCGCCGACAATCAAGTAATCATATGTTTTCATCCACAGCTCCTTCTCTTGTTTTCTGATAGTGTTCCCGTTACAGTATAGTATAACCGCATTTTTTATACAAGCGGTTTTTCTAAAATCCTGCAAATTGCAACATGGCAACAGCAACTTTCTTTTTTCGACGGCAAACTTCCAAATCCCCTATAAAATCTCAGCATTCCCGCATTTTTCTTTACGTAATTTTAACACCATTTCCCTATATGGTTCTGGTATAATATGGGTGAGGTGATAGAGATGGCAATTACCAGTATTTTAAATAGCAACGACGCAGAGATGCTGGAAAAATTACGGACAGAAAACATTCTTCTCATGGAAGAAAACAAAAAACTAAGCGAAACCGTAGACTGGATGCACGATACAATTTGGCGCCTTGTGCACATACAGCGTTCGGAAAATTAAGTTCTCTATTTTTTAACTTCGGACAGGCAACAGATACCAGAAGTATCAAAATTTTGCTTCATAACAACTTCCAAACCGCCGCATGAAGAAATGTACGTAAAGCTGTTACAGGCTTCATCCCCGACAAACTGCCACAGGCTGCAGATACATTGCTTCATGCGGTTTTTCTATATAAAATTAAGTTAACGCCTGCTTTACATCTGGAAGACATTGCAATTTATTTTCTTAAAAATTCAGATTGACAAGCTATTTCGAAATAATGCGCCCCACATTTTTAATCAATATGGAAATGCTCCCATCCTGGTTGGTGATAAACTCAATATGCTCACCGTCTCGATACTGTTCCATGGGGATTTTGATTTCTACCCCGGTATCCGTGGCAAGATACTGTTTGGAAAACTTGCGCAGAGCGCTCTCTGTCTGAGGCTCAATCTGCGTGTCTGCGCCAATATGGTATTTTTCTAACCGCTCGTTGACTTCGCCCTTGAATTCTTCTTTCTCCTTAAACACCTGATCCAGCACAGCCGGGACATCCACCGCCCCCGTCTCTTCCAACTGACGGTGAATGACTTGCTTGGTCTCCATCTGCACTTCGAACTGTTCTGAATCATTATAGTATTTTTTCTGCACCGCATCAATCGCATGAGTAACGATGGAAAGCTGCGTCTTGGGCGATAACGCCCCGCTGCAGTTTAGAAAAAGCTTTGAGAAATAATTGGTTTTCTGACCGTTGACCTGATATTTTTTCTCGATCAGGGAAATCGAAAAGTCAGACAGGCAAATCACTGCGGCCTCTGACAATTTTTGATTTTCGGTTGGCAGAATCGCCCGAAACTTAATGATCTCATTGGTATTTCCAAAAGCATCGGACTGCGTCTGATGCGTGAAAGATGTTTTATAATCCATCTTCAACAAGGCCAAATACTGCTCTTCTCCCGCTTCAAAAAGCGCTTCCACAAAATCCGCCTGAGGAATGTCAATATTTTTATTCATGATCCCATACAGGCAAGACGCCAGGCGCTGGCTCGCCTCAACGAAAACCGCATCTGCAAAGCCTGCCTTGGCAAGCGCCTCTATCTCCTGATATGCTTGAGAATCCTCCCTGTAAAACACACAAGTCTTTTTGTCATCCGTATTCAAAACCTTATTTACATGCCCACGAAGAAACTCTTCAAAATCCGATCCATAGTCAAGCAGCGTATCGGACAGCACAGGCATTCCCACGGTTGAGTCCAAAATGTGCACAATAACTTTCCGAAATCTGATTTCCCCTTTATCCATGCCGTTCTCCCTTTTATAACTGATGTGCTCTCGGATTCTCTTTGTGCCTGATTTTGCGAGAAGATTTTTTGTCAGACGTGCACAAATTTATGAGGCGTACCTGGATAGTACGTTAATTAAACTTGTGTGCATTTGGCGGAAAATCAGCCGTAAAAGCAGGTATAAAAGAGATTCCGAGAATACATAACTGTTTTATCTTCTGTATCAGTCTGTCACAAGGCGATTTCCAGCTCCACCGGACAATGGTCAGAGCCTAAAATATCCGTATGGATTTTGGCGTCGGTCAGTTTTTCTTTCAGATCGTCTGACACCAAAAAATAATCAATACGCCATCCGGCATTCTTCTCTCTCGCTCGGAAGCGGTATGACCACCAGGAATATACTTGTTCTTTGCCAGGATAAAAATACCGGAACGTGTCAATATAACCGTGGCTTAAAACTGTGGAAAATTTTTCTCGCTCTTCGTCTGTAAATCCTGCGCTTTTGCGGTTTGTCTTTGGATTTTTGAGGTCTATCTCCTGATGCGCCACATTTAAGTCGCCGCAAATAATCACTGGCTTTTTCGCCTTAAGCCCATCTAAATAAGCTAAAAAAGCGTCCTCCCATTCCATCCGGTAAGAGAGCCTCGCCAGCTCATTCTGTGAATTTGGCGTATAACAAGTCACTAGATAATATGCGTCATACTCTAAAGTGGTCACTCTTCCCTCTTTGTCATGTTGCTCCTTGCCAATCCCATATATCGCCTTTTGAGGCTTATGCCTGGTAAAAACGGCTGTCCCCGAATATCCTTTCTTCTCTGCATAATTCCAATAACTGTAATACCCGTCTGGCAGATCAAGAGAAATCTGCCCTTGCTGCAATTTTGTCTCCTGGACGCAAAAAAAATCTGCATCCAATTCCCTGAAAATATCCAGAAAGCCTTTCTGCACACAGGCACGCAAGCCATTTACATTCCACGAAATCAATTTCATATTCCATATGCTCCTTTTTTGATTTTCTGCTATACACTTAACGGCAAAGGATGTCTGATTTCAATAACCTCTCTCATTAATAACATCAAGTTCCATTCTTATAGCGTCATAAACAGCCTCAAAGTGAGTTACGTCAAATTCTATCCGCATAATCCCTGAAATATTAGATAATAACTCAACCCCTCTTTCACAAAGCAAAATAACCTTATTACGCCCATATTTTCCTTGAAAAAAGCCAATTTCATGAATGACATTTTGTCTTGGGCGCATGCCTCCATCCATGATTTCATCATCTTTTGTCAGTAAAACAATAGCGCAATTACAAAAAGCACTCGCCTTTTCCAGTTTTTCTACAATTGTCAATCCTCTGTTAGGCAATTCATCCAGTATAATTATTTCACGTTTTAATCTCTCCCGAATAAATTCCTTTAGCTTAAGTTTTAATAATTCATTATGTCCATAACTAATAAAAATTTTATTCCTCATTTTGCATTCGATCTCCCTTATTGCCTCACTTAGTCGTTCCATGAGACTACAATCATTTTTATCTAAAAAGGTATATGATCCTTCCAAAAATGCCTTAGCTACAACAGAAATCATTTTTTCATTTTTTTGAGAAATCATTATTACATACATATCAGGAGTAGTTTTTTTTAATTTTGACAATATGCTTAATCCTTCATTTGTATAGGTAGGAGGAAGCATAAGGTCAAGCAATGCCAAATCATGCCGCTCTATATTCATCACCTGATGAAAATCGATCATATTTTTACAATATGTTACCTGATGTCCCCTAGAGAAAAGAATTTCCATCAAGCTCTCAGCATATATTGTATCATCATCAATGAGCAATACATTCATACTCCGCTCCTAACTTTTTGATCGCCTCTTTAATTTCAGCATAATGTAATTGAAACTTTATATCACACTCAGACAATAAATTCCGATCGTCATATTCATAAAGAACTTCATTGAGATAACTGTATAATTGACGATCAACTTGCAACTTAAATTTGGGAATAATTCTCTCTTCTAAACTCCACCCGCTTTCCTCAAAGGCACAAATACAAATAAAATCTCCTTCGTGTATTTGGCGTCCCAAAGCGCAGGCAGTTTTATTTAAGTTATCAATAGAGAAACTCTTATCCGCAATCGCAGGGAGCCCCATGCCCTTGCAAACAAGCGCTCCATGAGAACTCATTCTTGTCGTGTTAAAAATTGCCCCACTGCACTGCCTCACAATCTCTAGTTCCTCAGGGGTTATGATATCCGTTATCAAAATGTAAGGTCCCTGCATTCCCTTTTCTCTTAACATCTGCAAATTTGTTGAAACAAAAACAACTCTTCCCTGTGCACAGCCCCAATTTAATCGTTGCGCTTGTTTATATTGAGAGGGAACATCTAAAGTATAACCATCAAATTTCAATAAATCTTCTGGCGATATAAAGTCCAAAAATTCTTTATTGGAAATATGCTTTTTTCTATGTTTTTCAACAAGGACGCTTAAATATCCCTTTTTTGTGATTGGATATTCCCGAACCTTAATAATATTTATATTTCCATATTCATCATTCCTAAAAAATATTTTTTTAGGAATTGCAAAAACATCGTCTATCACATCAATCATGTTGCAAATTATTTCATTAAAAAACGGTAATTTACAGTGCACATTATGTTGGTAATTATAACTTCTCAAGAGAGAGCCATCTACCGGATTACGCGTTACTACTGAGAAAATATTGCCATCATCCATAAATGGCTGGATATAAATTGCAGGAAAAGTATCTTCTTTATTCATTTTATTTGCGATCCTGTATGCCTGAGGCTTATCATCAAACCACGCTTCATATAATTTCGTGATGGCATATTGAATGCTTGTAAAATTATTTTTTATTATAAAATGCCTAGTCGGAATGAGACATTCTCTATAAACACTAATCGCTATAAATACAGGTACCTCCCATAACACTCCATGTTCTTTGAGCAAATTCTCAGCTGAATCAATAATATCATTACTAACATATCTATCTTGATAATACTTTCGAAACGTTTGTTTCGATAAAACAATCGTCTTCATCAATTGTAAATTGGTTTTTTTCTCCACCCTTGATAAATTTGCAATTGTCACACCAAATTCTTTTGGCGAGAGCTCTTTATCCGTGTCCCATATATTAATAAACAATAAAATCTCCCCTCCGAGTTATGTAAATTTCATCAATCCACATATTTACCATGATATTGATATCTCTTCTGCATCCTTTAGTATCTCAATAAAAACATCAGCTAATCCCTATTAATATTATACCTAGCAAAAGCAGCCTTAGCAACTAAATTTTTTCATACTTTGTAGGCTTATATATTAAAAAGGAGTAATAATCTACAGATTGGCAAGAATTGCTCTATTAGCTCATGCAAAAATCAAATAGAAACACTTTATCATCCGCTTTCCGGTGTTTCTGGTAGTCTTAATGAGCATTGAGGGCAGATGTCAAGTAACCGAAGCAGCCGGCGAACGCCGAATTTTTTGCCCAAACAAGCAACATTAGCAACACACATGAGAAAGAAGCTATTTGTTCAAAGCACAGGACCCTCTCGGGATCTTTAGATTCTCCATTCATAAACTTCGTCACTACTTTGCAAGCGAAATGTCAGCTCTCGGCAAACCGGAGGCTGACATATTGAGAATGAGCGGCTGGGAAACCGATTACGTCATGAAGTCTGTATATCGACACTCCATGATAGACAAACAAGAAAACGCAAAAAGAGAAGCTTCTGACAAGTTGCAAAACGCCTTGTTTTCTTAAAAATTCATGACAAAATTCTATATTATTCTTGAAAATAGAACACTAAAACGCCTGGTAAATATAGGCGCAAAAAAGCACAAATCCTTGACTTCACTAAGTGAATCCCGAATTTGCGCTTTCTCTGATCTAATGCGGAAGATGGGACTTGAACCCACACGTCTATACAGACACAAGATCCTTAGTCTTGCCTGTCTGCCAATTCCAGCACTTCCGCAGACAATTATGTATCGCCCTGTCGCTTGACGACTTAGACATAATAACAAATTCAAACACAATTGTCAATAGCTTTTTGAGATTTTATTTCTTTTCTATGATAAAGAGAAAGTAACATTCTTTGTCATCCATGCCGTACTCTTGCAGTAGCGTAAATTGCTTATGCAGGCGTAGCTGCTTTTTTACATAATTCTTCTCATTCGAGTACACGAACATCCTCCCTTGCCCCTTTAAAAGCTCCTGCGCCTGGTCAAATAGCATCTGATAAATCCTGTCGTGCGCTTCTTTGTCTCTCTTTCCGCGGTCTGGCATATTGGTGATGATCTCATCAAAAAGATATTCATGCGTAAACTCTGAAAAATCACGATTAATATAGTAAATCTCTCTGCCTGCAAGCTCTGCGTTCTCTCTTGCCTTTATGATGGCTTCCCCGAAAATGTCAACCCCGTACAAATACTCAGCCCTGCACACACGGTCCCGCTCAATCAGCATCGTTCCCACCCCGCAAAACGGATCCAGGACCTGCGCATTTTCTTTCATATACTGCTTTGCCAGCATCGCAATCAGCGCTGCCTGCTCAGGACGGATGGATGCCGCCACCGTATGCTTGCGGTAGGAAAACCGCTCGTCCTCGAGCCCTGAAAGCTTGATCAACGGCAAAAACTGCCCTTTGCGGTTCTCCATCAGACGGATTTCCACCTCATAATCTGAGGCTGAATTTTTCAGCCTGCCTCCTGTCTCCTGTTCCAGCGCAAATGCACATTTCTTGGTAAAAGCGCTGCGCTGTTCCAAGCTTCTTGGACTGTGAAGGCTGAGGCGAAAATAGAAATCATCTTCTGACTGAAAAGCTTTCTCTAGCAGCAATAACAAATTCGATTCTGCCAAAGCCCTTGCCGCTTCTTTTGGCTCTCCCGAAATTTGCTTGCTATTCAGCAAAAACAAAAGTTCCCGGTAAGTTCTGATTTCTAACACAGATTTGATACGGCTGGTAATCAAACGCACCCCGCTCTTTAAAATGGCGCTCTTGCCATCTTTGAGCTGCTTCGCCGTAATATTCTGGTGTTTTTTCCCAGTAGACAAAATAATCTCCCATGTATCATCATAGCCCTGAAATCTATGCTTTTTATGAGAAGCCCCCATGTCCACGAGCTTTCGCAAAGCGGCAAGCTCTTCTCTGAAATGTTTTTCCTCTTCCTTTGCAGGCGAAACCTGCTGAAGTTCTTCCAGACGCTTTTCCAGGCTAGTTCTGCAGGAAGAACAATCAAGGTTCGCCATCGCTTTCAAATACTCGCTCTTTACAAAAAGCTGCTCTTCTCTCTGATAAGCTTGATACAATAGCGGTACATGTTGATCCTGGTCCAGCCTGCCGAGGGTCATAGCGGCATTTTTACGTACCTTTGGATCTGGATCGTTCAATAATTCGGTAATCAGGCTAAAATCACCTTGAAGCAAGGCGAGCAACTCAATCCTTGCCTCCTCCTGCTTCAATTCCTGTTTGAGCGCAATCAGGCTTTTTCTTATATCCTGTCCAGCGCTTATATTTTCAAATAGCTCTTTTATCATAAATTCTCCTATAAGTCAGGACGCATCCTGCTCTGGCTCTGTGCCATGCTTATCGAGGTATTTCTGCACGTCCTTCTTAAAATTCTCCCATGCATCTGCGTTTTCGACATAATACAAAGGGCATTCTTTCCCAGTTACGTCATAATGCCGTATTACGTTGTCCACAGGCAGGTTAAACTTGCTACAGAGCCACGCAGTCAATTCCACCAGGGAATCATACGTTTCCTGTGTAAACTGCCCTGTGTCGTCCTTGTGGCAGCACTCAATGGACAATGTATCCACATTGCGGTCATTCGACGCATAGGAAATCTCCGTGCTTGGAATGCACTGCACGATCTCTCCGTCAATTCCCACGACAAAATGGCTGCTCGCCTTCGTAGTCTGCTTATCTTTAAGCCCTTCAAAATAGCTGCGGTTCTGTGCCGCCGTAGTCCCTGGATTCGCAGTATAATGAACCACGATCCCTTTTACCTTTTTTAGCGCCTCCTGAGGTCTGGAATACGGATTAGGCGTCAGAAGATCCACTTGATAATCTGGCGTTTCTGAGATCACTTTCTGTAAAAATCCCGGTTCTTCTTTCTTTTCTTTCTTTGTCTCATGCGCCGTCTGCGTCACGCTCTGAGTCTTCTCTGCCTGAACCTCCTGCGGAGCCTCCTCCTTATGGAATACTCTGGTTATGATAAACAACACTAAAAGCACTCCGATACAAGTCAACGCACTTCGTTTTACGATCTGGATCGTTCTCTTTTTCTTCTTACGGCGCCTTCTTTCCATGTATGCCTCGTGCCGCTTTCTCTCTTCAATGCTCACTGTAATCTCTCCGTTCTCTAATGGCTAATTTCCATCTGCAGCTAATTTTCCACATATGCCTGATCTTTGAACGCATACCTTATGAAATGGTCAAATGACCATAATGGGACGCCTCAGAGAGTATGCGTTTTTATCAAACGGCGATACCTGGGTTCTGTTACAGTATACACCCTTTTTCTCTAAAAGAAATTAAAAATCTTTAAATTTTTTGTAAGAAAAAAGTAAGTATGGCGCCATGATGCTTTTAACTAGATGATTGCAAATATCGCTCCATGCATTGCAACGTTTTTTCCAGCATTTCCCTGGTATGCGCCAACGAGAGAAACATCGCCTCAAACTGTGCCGGAGCAAGATAGAATCCCTGATTGATCATATAATTGCAATAATCTGCATATTTCTTTGTATCAGAGGTCTTGGCGCTTTCATAATCTGAGACTTTTTGTTGCGTAAAAAACAGGCATCCAAGGGAGCCGACATGATTTACCTGGCACGGCAGTCGATGTTCTTGTATCAATTGCTGCATCTGTCCATAAAACCAGTCGCCCATCTGATTCAATTCCTGATAATGCTCTGGATGATCTTTCAACAAGGCGAGCTGCGTCATGCCTGCGGCAAGGGCAACCGGATTTCCACTCAAGGTGCCCGCTTGATAGACGCCGCCCAAAGGAGCCACCAGTTCCATAATCTCTCTTCTGCCGCCATACGCCCCCACAGGCATTCCTGCGCCAATAATTTTTCCCAGCGTAGTAAGATCTGGCACAACGCCATAGTAGCCCTGGGCGCCCGAGGGACCCAGCCGGAATCCCGTAATCACTTCATCAAAAATCAGCAACGCATCGTATGTGTCGCAGATTTGACGAAGGCCTTCCAAAAATCCTGGAACTGGCTCCACCACCCCCATATTTGCAGCCACAGGCTCTACAATCACTGCGGCAATCTCTTCCCCGCAGCGTTGAAAATGCTCTCTGACGCTTTCCAAATCATTGTATTTGGCTATAAGCGTGTCTTTGGCGCATCCTGCCGGCACGCCCAAGCTGTCGGGAACCCCTGCAGTCATTGCGCCAGATCCTGCCTGCACCAGGAGCCCGTCGCAATGCCCATGGTAACAACCTGAAAATTTGACAATTTTATCCCTTTTCGTATAGCCTCTCGCCGCACGGATGGCGCTCATCACTGCCTCCGTCCCAGAATTCACCATGCGTACCATTTCCACAGAAGGCATCATTTCGCACACTAGCTTTGCCATATCCACCTCTATCGCCGTGGCAGCTCCAAAGCTTAACCCCTTTTGACATGCCTCCACCACGCTGTCCGTCACAGCCTTGTGACTGTGTCCCAAGATCATCGGTCCCCAGGAACCCACGAAGTCAATATAGCTTCTGCCGTCCTCGTCATAGAGATAAGCCCCTTTTGCATGTGAAATAAATCTTGGCGTGCTTCCTATGGAGCCAAACGCCCGCACAGGAGAATTCACTCCTCCTGGAATATGCTTTACCGCTTCCTGAAATAAATGTTCTGACCTTGTCATCTCTTTTTCCTCTCTGCCGCTCATGCCAAAGCACGCCTTAGCCTATGATTCCCTGATCGATGCATTTTGCAAGCTCTTTGGCAAAATAAGTAATATAAATATCTGTTCCCGCGCGAAACGCGCTTACTGCCATCTCACACATGACGCCGGCCTCATCGATCCACCCTGCCCGCGCCGCCGCCTTTGCCATGGCATACTCTCCGCTGACAGAGTAGGCGGCCACCGGGACATTCGTGTGATCTTTGACTTCACGGATCAAGTCCCCATACGCCATGGCAGGCTTTACCATCACGATATCCGCCCCTTCTTTTACATCTAAGAGCGCTTCCTTCAACGCCTCCCTGCGGTTATGGTAATCCATTTGATAAGATTTCCGGTCCCCAAACAAAGGCGCAGAACTTGCCGCTTCCCGAAAAGGACCGTAAAAAGAGGATGCAAACTTCACGGCATAGGACATGACAGGCGTTTCTTCATATCCATGAGCATCCAGCTTATTTCGGATGGCAGCAACCCGCCCGTCCATCATGTCAGACGGCGCTACCATGTCCGCCCCTGCCTGCACTTGCGAAAGCGCCGTCTCTGCCAGCAATTCCAGTGTCTTGTCATTGTCGACTTCTTTGCCGCGCAAAACGCCGCAGTGTCCATGGGAAGTATATTCGCACATGCAGACATCCCCGATAAGATACAAATCCGGGCAGGACTTTTCTGCCTGGCGAAACGCCCGCTGCACAATGCCGTCCCTGGCGTATGCGCCGCTTCCGACCTCGTCTTTGTGCGCCGGAATTCCAAAAAGCAGGACAGAGGACACTCCAGCGTCCATAAGCTCTGTCAGCTTTTCTTCCATACGATCGACGCTGTAACGATACTGCCCTGGCAGAGAAGAAATCTCTTCTTTGACATTATTTCCCTCTGTCACAAACAATGGGTATGCCAGAGAAGATTTATCTATTCTAGTCTCCCGCACCATTTTTCTCAGTACTGCGGTTTTACGAAGCCTCCGCGGCCTGTTTTTCAACTCCATCCCTATCTGCCTCCTTCTGTGTCAACGGCTCTTTCCTGCCAGGCAGGCTCCTTGGCAGCCTTTAGGCACGCTTCCACCAGATGGTCCAGCGTAGCTTTTTCTGCCATCACCGTCCGCATTCCCAGCGCTTCTGCCGCTTTTTGCGTCTGTGCGCCAATACATACGGCATGTACGAGGTCAAATGCCAACCCTGGCAAAGCCGCGGCAAATCCATGCACCGTCGAAGCGCTGGTAAATATCGCCAGATCAATTGCGCCTCTTTCTATCTGCCCCTTTACATCAATGATCGGACTGGGATTTTCATAGACAATCCGGTAAATGGGCAGCTCTGTGATTTGCGCCTGCGTTCTTTTTTTAATCTCCTCTGTCAGCTCTGGCGTCCCCTGTTCTGCTCTGGGAATAAGAATACGTTCCCCCATCTTTAAGGTCTCTCCCAGCAATATCCCCAAATGCCTTCCATCATAGACGTCTGGCATAAGAGCACACAAAAGACCTTTTTCCTCTAACGCTTTTTTAGTTCCTGGTCCAATGGCTGCAAGCTGCGCGCTTCCAAGAGCACGGATATCCTGTCTCCTGCGTTTAAGCTCGTCAAAGAACAAATCCACGCCTGCCGGAGAGGTAAACGCCATATAATGATAACCAGAAAGCCTCTGCAATTCTTTCTCCAGCCCGTGATTCTCTTGCAACCGTTCTATACGGATCGCTGGAAGCTCCAACACCTCCGCCCCCATGCTGCGCAGCCTGCCGCTCAAGGTTCCACTGCGTTCCTTTGGCCTTGTCACCAGGATTTTCTTTGCGAACAGCGGCTGTTTTTCATACCACTGCAGCTCATTTCCCAGTGCACAGACGTTTCCCACGATCAATACTGCTGGAGTTTGTACCTTTTTCTTCCTGATCACGTCAGGCAGATTGCCTAGATCTGAATTAATTTTTTTCTGTGCCGCGCCTGTTCCTTGCTGCACCACTGCCACAGGCATCTTTGACTCCATCCCGGCAGCAAGCAAGCCCTGACAGATATCAGATATTGCAAAAACGCTCATAAGAAATACCAAGGTCCCTTTCAGCCGCACCAACGCCTCATAATCAAGCTGCAGCCTTTCTCCCTCTTTCTTATGCCCCGTAATCACATGTACGGAAGAGGCAAGCTCCCGATGGGTAACCGGAATTCCGCCATATGCAGGCACTGCAAACGCTGACGTGACGCCTGGCACAACCTCAAAGGGAACGCCATGCCTTGCCAAAAGCTGCAATTCCTCCCCTCCTCTTCCAAAGAGGAAAGGATCTCCGCCTTTTAAGCGCACCACTCGTTTTCCTTGCAATGCCTGTTCCAACAAAAGCTCATTAATTTGTTGCTGCGCCATCGTATGACTGCCAGCACGCTTGCCTACGTCAATGGCCTCTGACTCTCTGGGGATCAAACGCAAAATCCCTTCTCCCACCAGCCGGTCGTATACCACCACTTCTGCCTGTTCCAAAATCTCTCTGCCTTTTATTGTCAATAATCCCAAGTCTCCGGGACCAGCTCCTACCAGCCATACTTTTCCTGCCATCAAACGATGCTTCCTTTCATTTCTTTTGGCATCGACTCTCCTAGGAATGTCTTGCCTTTCCCCTGTCCTTGCAAGAATCTTTCTTTCGCTTCTTGTTGCAGGTCAAGGATTTCCTGTTGCAATTCACGGGCGGAAATCAATCCACAGCCCTGCCCGCGGATAATGATCTGCTCTAAGCCATCAGAGGTTGCCACTGTCACCCGGTATTCCTTGGCATGTTGATGGGCAAATTTCTCAATATACTGGTCTGCAGTTTCCGCCTCTTTGGTAAAGACCACGTGGATGTTATGATAATCCAGAACCTCCTCCTTGCGCTGCTGCACACGGTAAGCGTCAAAAACCACGATCAGGTGAGCGCCCCGCATCCCTTGGTAATTGCACATGATATCCAAAAGCCTGCCTCTTGCACTGTCAATATTGAGCTCTGCCAGCTCCTTTAATTCCTGCCATGCAAAAATAATATTATAACCATCGACCAGAAAATATTCCTCTTTTTTATCCGGCATCCGAAAGGAACGAGTCGTAGGCGATACAGGCACACTTCCTTTTGCACTCTTTCTGTTCCAGCTTTTTCTGGCTTTCTTGGCGTCTTTCCTGTTCGCTCCTGACGTCCGCGAGAGAATAGCTTCTACCTCGTCCTCCCCAATCCAGGCTTCCTCCTGCCAGTCATCCTCTTCTTTCATTGCAGAAAGAGCTTGAATCTCAATATCCTCTGCCTGTTCCAAAATCTTGCGTACCCAAGGCGGCGTTTCCAGATGCATATATTCTTTGACCTGATGCCATTTTACCACAAAGCCAGCTCCATGGGCGCAAAATACCGAATCCGCAGCATTCTCCAAATCCCTCTCTGGATCATAGCCGCACTGCGCCATTACTTCTTGCGTATTGTGGCAGGGCCAATATCCTTTTAGGGTGCAAGTTAAGATCCCGTTCCCCCTGGCATACTGGGTCACTTCCCGCTGATAGTCTCTCATTCTGGAAGCTGGAGCCTCTCCCACGAAGACCGCCATGCCACCCAGAAGCTGAGGCGCTTCAAAGGCTCCATGCATCCGTTCTATATCGGTCATCGCCCGCCCCACCATTTGTTCTGGCACCTCGAGCCGAAACGCATAAATTGGCTCTAACAGTATGGATTCCGCTTCCATTAGCCCCTGACGCAGCGCCCGGTAAGTCGCCTGTCTGAAATCTCCGCCCTCTGTATGTTTCAAATGCGCACGTCCCGCTGTCAAAGTAATCTTCATATCCGTGATCGGCGCTCCGGTCAGCACCCCCTTATGTTCCTTTTCCTGCAAATGCGTCAATACCAGACGCTGCCAGTTGCGGTCGAGCATGTCCTCGCTGCAGGCTGTCTCAAACTTTAACCCGCTGCCTGGCTCTCCTGGTTCCAGCAACAGATGCGTTTCCGCATAATGCCTAAGAGGCTCATAGTGCCCAACTCCTTCTGCTGGCGCAGCGATCGTCTCCTTATAGAGGATCTTTCCCGGCCCAAAAGACACTTCTACAGCAAAGCGTTCCAATATCAGGCTCTTTAAAATTTCCAACTGCACTTCGCCCATCACCTGAACCCGGATTTCCTGCAGTTTTTCATCCCAGACAACATGAAGCTCTGGCTCTTCCTCCTGGATTGTGAAAAGATTTTCCACCATTTTTGCCATGTCGCAACTTTCCGGAAGCAAAACCTGGCTAGTCATCACAGGAAGCAAGACCGGAAGCGGAGAATCCTCTGTAACGCCCATGCCCTGCCCAGGATATGTGTTCTGCAGCCCTGTCAGAGCACAGATGCTTCCAGCAGCCGTTTCTGGCACAGTCTCAAATTTATCACCAGAATAAATGCGGATCTGATTTACCTTTTCCTGGCTTCCTGTCGGGGAGCTTTTCACTTTGAGGCTGCCCCCTGTGACCTTTACATGCGTCAGCCTGTTTCCCTGGTTATCCCGGGTAATTTTAAAAACTTTTGCGCCAAAGGCTTCTGATCTTTGGATAAAAATCGTATACATCTCGATCGCCTCGAGCAGCTCTTTGACGCCAATCTGTTTCAGCGCCGCCCCAAAAAAACAGGGAAACATCTTTCTCTGCCAAATCAGCTCCTTGATCTGTCCTAGCGTGACCTCGCCATGCTCTAAATAATATTCCAGCACATCCTCTTGGCACATGCTCACGTTTTCCTGAAATTCTTGGCTCTTTGTCTCTGTAAAGTCGAGACAGTTTTCTTCCAGTTTTTCTTTCAATTCTTTCAGCAATCCCTCCCGGCTGGCGCCTGGCTGGTCCATCTTATTGATAAAGAGAATTACTGGAATTTGATACTTTTCCAAAAGCTTCCATAGCGTACGGGTATGCCCCTGAACGCCGTCTGAGGCGCTAATCACTAAAATGGCATAATCAAGTACCTGCAACGTCCGTTCCATCTCTGCGGAAAAATCCACATGCCCCGGGGTATCTAGCAAGGTCACCACGGTATGCGCTAGCTTTAGTACCGCCTGCTTCGAAAAAATGGTGATTCCTCTTGCCCGTTCCAGCTCATTGGTATCTAAAAAAGCATCCTGGTTATCCACTCTTCCAAAACTGCGAATCGTGCCGCTGCTATATAATAACGCCTCTGAGAGCGTAGTTTTCCCTGCGTCTACATGAGCCAATATTCCGACGCATATCTGTTTTACCGGCTTAATTTCTGATAAATGATCCATAGAAAAAGCCCCTTTCCGTTTTGATCACCGACTTTTATAATATCATAAAGCCATGCGTTCGTCGATAAGCTTTTCCGTTTCCAGGCGCTTACTTTGAAAAGCTTAAAAGACTGCAGGCAAGCTCCTTTCCAAGCGCCTGAGCCTCCTCCTTCGCTCCGCAAATCTGACCCTTTTTATAATGACTGCTCCCTTCCCCGGCATACATCCCAGTCAGCTTCAGCCTTCCTGTCTCCTGCTCTAGTCTGGCATAAGCGGCGATCGGGGAGCTGCATCCACCTCCTAAGGCAGTTACAAAACTGCGTTCTGCCTGGGCGCACCAAGCGCTTTCCTGATCAAAAAAACTCTTCAGGCAAGAATAGTCTTCTCCCATTCTTCCCTGAACGGCGAGAATTCCCTGGCCTGCTGCGGGTAATAGCTCCTCTACCGAAAAGTAACGGCTGATCCTCTCTGACAGTCCCAAGCGCTTCAATCCCGCCGCCGCCAAAACCAGGGCGCCATATTCTCCCTGATCCAGCTTTTGAAGGCGGGTCAGCACATTTCCGCGAATGCTTTTGACTTCCATATCTGGAAACAGCTCCCTTAGCTGGAGCGCGCGCCTTGCGCTAGAGCATCCCAAAGGCAGCAGGGGATCTAGGCTATTGGCGCCTCTTTGCAAAACTAGCACGTCCCTGGCGTCCTCCCTTTTGGAAAAACCCAGCAGCGGAAGATCTTCTGGCACCTGCATGGGCACATCCTTTAAGCTGTGGACAGACACATCGCTGCGATTTTCTCTGAGTGCATGATCCAGCTCTTTGACAAACAATCCTTTGCCTCCGATTTTATCCAGTGCGCGGTCTAAAATCCGGTCCCCGGTGGTCTTCATCGTCACAAGCTCTGGCTCAATCCCCTTACAAGAACGCCGAATCTCTGCCGCCAAAAGCTGCGCTTGTACCACCGCCAAGCGGCTCTCCCTGGTCCCAATTCTCATTTTCGGCACAATCTTCACGCTCCTTCCTCTGGTTGCAAGAGCAGCTTTCGGATATCCTTTGCCACCTTGGCTGCCTGACGGTGATCTTTCCCCTGCGCCGTTACTCCCACGACGATTTCACCCGCCTTTACAATTCCTGGAAAATAAAAATCACACTTTTCCTTATCCGACGCTACATTCACTGGGATATGCTTATGATTGCACTCTCGGAAAATGGCGTCATTCACCTGATGGTCATTGGTAGCCGCCAGGACAAAATCTTGCTCGCAAAGCTCGCTGGGACGATAGCTGCGGTATTCCAGGACCAGCTTTTGCTGCTCATGTGCCAGCGCTTGCAATTCCCTGGCAATCTCAGGGGCGACCACCGTAATCCTTGCTCCAAACAAAAGCAGCATCTTCACCCGCCGCAGGGCAATAGTCCCGCCCCCGAATACCCAGATCTCTTTATCATTCATATCCACAAACAAGGGAAAATAACCCATTATTGCACCGCCTCCGAAAATGCCTGCCGGATGCTGTCGTAATGAAGAAAAATCCCTTGCCTTGCCAGCTCTTCAATCTGGGCTTTGTCTGCCAGCATATCCCCCGCCGCTTCCGCTTGCTGCAGCCTGACGTCGGACTCATCAAAATCCAATACGAACCGGTAGACGTCTACGAAATAATTATCTCCTTCCTCTGGATTCTCCCGCTGGTAAGTAAACAGATATCCTCCCTCGCAGTCTGACACGTCAAGTCCTGTCTCTTCCTTTACTTCCCGCAGCACTGCGTCTTTTGAATCCTCCCCTGCAAGCGCTGCGCCGCCGGAAACCTCCCACCAGCCAGGCGCCCAGGCTTTGGTCATCACCCGCCTGGTAATCAGAAATTTCCCATCTGGGCGCATGATTACGCCTAGCACCGTGAGATGATATTCGCCTTCCTTCATATGCCAGTCATTTCGCTTCATGGTCTTTCCAGTCCGTTGTTTGTTTCTATCATAAATATCCCACAATTCCATTGCGTTTTCGTTCCTTTCTAACGATCTATGAACTCTTATATATGTTTTCCATAATCTCTACTGTCCTTCGCAAGGTCTCCTGTTCCGCCTGGTCGCGCAATTCAAACAGCAGCTTGCCCACCACTTTTGCCGCAGTATCTTGCACCCGTTTCTGAAACAGCTCTTTTTCTTGTTCTGACAGCTCTAAATGACGCAAGGGCTTTTCAAGCCTCCATATCAATTCCTTTGCGGCATCTTCCCCGATTTGCTGAATCCTGGGTGCCAGATCCCGGCACTGCTGCCAGTCCTCAAATTTTTGGATTTCTTCTTTTAAAATCTCTTCCGCCTGCTGGTACTGATAACGCATTTGTTCTGACTGTAGCTCCACGGGAAGGCTGTCCATGTCAAAATAGCGCACATGTTCCAGCCTGGCAATCGCAGGCTCCATGTCCCTGGGAACCGCTAGATCCAAAAAGACCTGTTCTTGTCCCTTTTTAACATGAACTTCTTTGCAACAGCCCAGGATCCCTTCCCTGGTAATCGTGAAATTGGGGCTTGCCGTTGCCGATACCACGAAATCACACCTCGGAATATACTGATACCGTTCCCCGTAATCCATGCGTTTTGCCCCTTTGGGGATATTCACCATGCCGCTTCGATACTGGCGGACTGTGACAGCGACATCTGCCCCTTCCTCCATAAGCGCCTGCGCTGTCAGCTTTCCCATCTCCCCGTTTCCAATCACGAGGCAGCATTTCCCTTTGAGGCGATATCCCAGGCTTTTCAAAAACTCCACGGCGTGATGCGCCGCTGAAAAATTCGCCTTGTCCAAAACTACATGGGACTTCACCCGCTTTCCCGCAGTGACCGCCATGCGAAACAACACCTCTAGCACCTGGTCGGCGCATTCCTGTTCCCTGGCAAAGGCAAGCGCTTCTTTTACCTGGGTTAAAATCTGGTCTTCTCCCATGATTTGGGATTTCAGCCCTGCGCTTAAATAAAATAAATGCTCCACCGCCTGTCTATTTTCACGCTCCACCAAATATGCTGCATATTCCTGTGCGGATAGCCCCTTTAAGCCGCACAAGAATTCCGAAAGCACAATCTTGGAATCTTTTGCAAGGCTGAGCCACAATTCCATCCGGTTGCAGGTGGAAATCAGGACGCATCCTCGTATCTCGGAATTTTTCTGGATCTGATCCATCGCAGAAGCCATCGCCTTTTTGGTAAAAGAAAAACTCTGCCTGATATCGATTTGCGCCGTGGTATAATCTATTCCAATCATCTTTAAATTCATGATTTCCCCCATTCTGTGCGCTTCACATCACAAACTATCTCTTATACAATTGATACAGCAGCGCATTTACAACCGCCGCCGCTACGTTGCTTCCGCCTTTCTGCCCCTTTGCGATAATATATGGCACTTTGAGGCTGCATATCAGCTCTTTGGACTGCTCGACATTGACAAATCCCACTGGCGTCCCAATCACCAGGGCGGGCGCAAGCTCTCGTTCCTGTACTAGCTCGTAAATTCGTACTAACGCCGTCGGGGCATTTCCGATTGCAAAAATAACGGGACCCTCTAGCCCTGCCGCCTTCTCCATACAGGCCGCTGCCCGCGTGGTTCCATTTTGCTTTGCTTTCTGCGCCACGTCGTCATCGCCCATAAAATTATAAGCCTCAATGCCAAGCTGCTTCAACGCCTGTTTGTTTATTCCCGCCATCGCCATCTGGGTATCCGTCACGATGGAGGCCCGGTTTCTTATTGCGTCAAGCGCCCGTTCCAGCACATCCTTGGAAAATATAAGATTTTTCACATAATCAAAATCAGCCGTAGTATGAATCACCCGCTTGACAATGGACGCACACGGCTCGTCTGGCGTCCACCCCATTTCGTTTAATTTCTGGGTAATGATTTGAAAGCTGCGCTCCTCAATTTCTTTGGGCAGTACCTGTTCTAATTGTATTTTCATCGCTGCACCTCCATGATACGGTAAACCGCCTCCATATCCAAATGGCTTCGCAAGGTGTCCGCCAGCAGGTTATATTGTGTTTCCTTATATTCTCTGCGGCTTTGCTCCTTTGCATGTGTAAAAACGACTCCTTTTTTTTGGGCGAGACACGAAAGCAATTCGCCCGCAATCCCATCTGCATCAAAAATCCCGTGGACGTATGTGCCATAAACGTTGTCCAGACAGCAGCCGTCCGCTTCCAATTCCTGGCTCGCCCCGGTCTGTGCCGCTATCTTTGCCATAGAAGCCGCCCCTTGTCCTTGGAACACCTCTGTCCTCCCCATGTGAATCTCATAACCTTCCAGCGCAAGCCCCGATAAGCCTTTCAAAACCCCTGAAAGAGTTCCCAGGCGCCCCCGTACCTGTGTTCTCGTCTTATTTTCTGTCAAAGTGGTCACCAAAGGCAGCAGCCCCATGCCTCTGATATCGCCTCCGCTTTCTACCTGCTGCGGATCCGAAATCGTCCTGCCCAGCATCTGATAACCGCCGCAAATGCCGAACACGGCGCAGCCCCCTTTTACGGCTCTGCAAATTGCCGCTTCCAACCCGGTCTCTCTAAGCCATCGCAAATCATCGAGCGTATTCTTCGTACCTGGCAGCAGAATCATATCTGGCGCTTTCAACTGAGAAAGGCTGGTCACATAGTGAAGGTTTACCTGCTCTCGTCCCTCTAAAACTGCAAAATCTGTAAAATTAGAAATATGTGGCAGACGGATCACAGAAAGATCCAGCAGCGCCCCTGGATTATTTGCCGCAAAACGCATCGTCAGGCTGTCCTCCTCCTCAATGTCCACCTGCATATAAGGCACCACTCCCATGACCGGGATTTTGGTGATTTGCCGTATCATTTCCACGCCTGGCTCTAAGATGCTTTGGTCACCCCGGAATTTATTGATAATAATCCCCTGGACCCTTGCCCTTTCTTCTGGCTTTAGGAGCATTACCGTGCCTGCAAGCTGAGCAAAGACGCCTCCCCGGTCAATATCTCCCGCCAGAAGCACTGGGGCGTCCAAAAGCTCTGCCAGTCCCATGTTTACAATATCTTCTTGATTTAAGTTAATTTCTGCCGGAGAGCCAGCCCCTTCGACTACGATCACCTCGTATTGCTGCTCCAACTGGCGGTATGCCTTTAAGATTTCTGGGATCAACTGCTTCTTATAAGAAAAATATTCTTTGGCGCTCATATTTGCCCGAACTTCCCCACCTACAATGACCTGGGAACCAGTATCGCAAGTAGGCTTTAACAATACAGGATTCATCAAAACAGAGGGCTCCACGCCTGCCGCCTCCGCCTGTACTGCCTGGGCGCGGCCCAGTTCCAGCCCTTGTTTGGTGACGAAAGAATTTAACGCCATATTTTGGGATTTAAAAGGACAGACCCGATAGCCGTCCTGCTTAAAGATGCGGCACAATCCTGCGACAATCAGGCTTTTGCCGACGCCCGACATCGTGCCCTGTATCATGATCACTTTTGCCTTTTTGTCCATATCTGTCCCTCTTTCTGATTCACCGTCTGCCTAATCTGACACAACGCCTGAATCAGCCGTTCATTTTCCTCTCTGGCGCACACCGCAATGCGATACCACCCTTTCAAAAGCCCCGGGAAATTACTGCAATCCCGGATCTGTATCTTATGTTCCAAAAGCAGCTCGGAAAGTCCCAGGATGCTTGAGAAAAAAATAAAATTGGCGGCATGTCCATAAACTTCTATAAAAAATCCTCGTTTATCTTCAGAAGAAAATAAGGAGAGCTGTTCTAACAGAAACTGCTTCTCCTCCTTTAGCGCCTTCCTGGTTTTCACCAAAAATCCTGTTTCTTTTGCTGCCGCAATCCCTGCCTCCTGCGCTGGGAGCGACACATTCCAGGGCTGGACACACGCCCGCATCCTCTGTAAGAGCATGGCGTCGGCGCTCAATCCGTAGCCCAGCCGAAGTCCTGGAATCCCAAAGGTCTTTGTAAACGCTTTGATCACAAACAAGCGCCGAGACTGGTTTAAGTATGATTTCATGCTGCAGCCCGTCCCATCTGCTGACTCCATAAAATCCACAAAGCATTCATCCACTACCAACAATGTATTTGTCTCTTGACAGCGCTTTAACAGCTTGCCCATCATCCGCCTGTCTGTCACTGTTCCAGTCGGATTGTTGGGATTGCAGACAAACATCATGTCAATGGAAGCGTCTAACGCGGCTGGAAGCTCCCGAAGCAAAAATCCCTGCCGCTCCAATAGATATTCATATGCAATCTCACAGTCGACGCTTTTTAACGCCTGTTCGTACTCCTGGAACGTGGGAACGATAAGTAGCGCTTTCTTTGGCTTTATGGCAAGAGCCAGCGTAAAAATAATCTCCGCCGCGCCATTTGCACATAAGATCTGTCCTGCGTCCAAATGCTCTAGCCTTGCAATCGCCTGCCGCAGCCTGAGACAATCTGGCTGCGGATAATGGCACGCCTTGTCCATGGCAGACCTTGCCGCCTCCACTACTGGCTTAGGCGCTCCAAGAAAATTAATATTCGCTGAAAAATCAATAAAATCGGGATAATTCCAATAATCCCCGCCATGCTGATACATCATTCTTTTCTCCAAAATCAGCATGGACTGCTATGCCATGTCTCTATAAATGCCCGCAATGTTGCCTGCCGTTTCTGGATAATTATCTTTCAAATACATAAGATACTGCAGGGCTGTTCCCTCATATAGATGGATATCCCCAAGCAAGCTCACTTCATAACAGTTTCGAATCACATTGATAATGCATTCTTCCGTGTGATCTTCCTTGCAGTTCTTACACTCTTTTAAAATATGTGCGATTCCAGTCTCCAGTTCCGCCTCCTCAAATGATTTTAGGTCAATGATGGGAAGCTGGCTTGCTCCTCCTGCAACTTCCTTTTTCGGCGTTCTCTTATATTCTTTGATACATTGTTTCGCAAAGCCGATATTACACGCCCTTCCCTGACACTGACCGCACAATCCTTCCCCTCTGCAGCAGTTTTCGAGATCATCTTCAATTAAATCCGCATTTAATCCTTTGTTTTCTACATGTTCCATCTGCATTCTCCTTCTATCATTTCCTAGCGCCTACGCCTATGCTACCGACAGTAATATGATTCCGCATTTCAATGCTAGCGCCAATGCGGCTGTCAGATACACTGTATCATACATCAAACGGCAGCTTCTTGCAATATCTTCCCGTTCCACAGGACGAGTCTCCTCTCCGATATAGGGCTTTTGATATTTCTCCCCGAAATACCATGCGTCCCCGGCAAGCCGCACCCCCAAGGCGCCAGCCATTACCGCCTCCGTCTGAGCAGAATTAGGGCTGGCATGGCAATACCTGTCCCGCCAAAAAATCCGCCATGCATTCCTGCCGTCTTGCCCGCTGATCGAAGATGCCAAAATCATCAGCAAAGCGCTGACTCTGGCTGGAATGAAATTCACAAAATCGTCTAATTTCGCCGCCGCCGTCCCAAAATAGCGGTAGGCGTCGTTCTTATATCCTACCATGGAGTCCATCGTATTGATAGTTTTATAGAGAACTCCGCCAGCGCCGCCAAAGCATGTCATAAAAAGCAGCGGGGCAACTGCCCCGTCAGACGTATTCTCGGCAACGGTCTCCACTGCCGCCCGGATCACGCCTGCCTCGTCCAGCCTGTCTGTATCTCTTCCCACAATCATGGAAACTGCTTCCCTGCCGGCGGCAAGCCCCTCTATGCGCAGCGCTTCTTCCACTTTCATGCTCTCTGTCTTCAATGATTTAGCGGCAAGCATAGAGCCGCACATTGCCGCCTCCACGACGATCCCTGCCACTGGGTGAAACAGGTAACAAAGTCTCAACGCAGCCATGGCCACACCTGTAACGCTTGCAGGAACGAAAACAGCCAGCACGATGCCCGCCAGCCTTTCGCCGCGCTTTGTACTAGGAAACAGACGCCGCAACACCTGTTCCAAGCGCTGAATCAGCCAGCCGATTGCCATCACCGGATGATACCAGCCTTTCGGATCCCCGATCACGGCGTCTAACAAGATTCCCAGAAACAACGCTGCCGTATGATAACATAAGTACATTCTTTTCCCATCCCTTTTAAATATTTATATGGCTTTTTGCTGTTCCTGGCGCTGCTTGCCCTCGCTGTGCAGCTCAAAGCGGCTCTCAATCTCCACCAGCATGTCCGCATATTGCTTTAGTTCTGCCGCCAGCCTGTCTCTGCCAATCCTTGCTGACTTCTTATATAAAATCCGGTGCTCCATGCTTGCCCAGAAATCCATCGACATGGTGCGAAACTGAATCTCCACCGGAAAATACTCCATGCCGTCCAAGCAGTAAACAGGAATTCCCACGATCACATGATAACTGCGGTACCCATTTGGCTTAGGCTCCCTAATGTAGTCCCTCTCCCGTACCACGATCAAGTCTGCCTGTCTTTTCAAGGCGTCGACCAAATTATAAATATCGTCCACAAAGTAACAGATCACCCTCACCCCTGCTATATCCTGCAGGTAGTCCTTGGCATTCATTACCGTGGGCTCCTTGTCTTTCTTTCTCAATTTATCTTCCAGGCTTTTCTTCTTCTTCATCCGGCTTTGGATATTATGAATCGGCCGCCCTGCCAAATCTTCATATAGATTATGTTTTAAAACATGCAATCTGGCAAGCAATACTTCCTTGGCGTCCTCATAGGGCTGGATAAATGTATAATATTCTTCCTCTGTCATGAGCTATCGCTTCCTCCTTATGTCACTCACTGTAGTATACCAGATCCTGGATGGAAAATCATGAAAATTTCAAGTACAAACTATAAATAATTTATAAAAATTTCTATTGCAACGGAAAACATACTTCCACCGTGAAATGCCGATCTTCAAAATATGCGCCGATTTCTCCCCCCATCTGTACCGTAAATTCCCTGGCTATGGCAAGGCCCAGCCCTGTGCTCCTACGGGTTCTGGACTGGTCGGTGGTATAAAAACGCTCAAAAATCGATTCCAACTCTTTCTTTTCGATCTCATCTGTCTCATTGGCAATACAAATTCTCGCATTCCCCTCCCAGGAATCCAGAGAAAAACGGTAAGATCCATTGCCATGCACCAAGGCATTTTTCATAAGGTTTTCCAGAATCCGTGAGAGCGCATGTCTGTCTGCCTTGATAAACAAAGCCTCCTTAGAAACAGATACTTGCGGTTCCAAACCCTTTGCAGCAAAATCTTCATAAAACATGGAAATAATCTCCGTAAAGCAATTTACAACATTGATCCGCTCAAGGTGCAGCGGAAATTCCTCAGCCTCGATCCTCGCATATTCAAAAAGCTGGTTCAAAATCTCCTGAAGCTCTTCTAGCCTTCGTTCCACAATCCTTACATATTCTTGCTTTTTCTCATCGGGCACGCCCGCCTGCAGCATCATCTGCACATATCCTTTCACAGAAGTGAGAGGCGTGCGGATATCATGGGAAATACTGGTGATGCTCTGGCGATAGCTTTTATTCACTTTCCGGAGCCTGCGCTGCTCTTGCCTTAACTGTTCTAGAACAAGATTCATGTGCCCAATCATCTCTTGCGTATCTCCCACAGCACAAACAGAGGTAAGCAGCAAATTGCTTTCCTCTGTTTCCAAAAATGATAATTGCTGGATTATATGCCCTATTTGCCTTTGATAACGCCAAAGCCGCAAGCATGACCCCGCTGCCCCAACCGTCAAAAGGATAACCGCCAGTTCCAAAATACATTCCATACGCTTTCATTCCTTATAGATCGCTTCCGTCATGCTACATCACATACTTTCCACCGCCTGTAACAGCAACGCTTTATTTGAGGTCCGCCCTTTGGAAATGCGCCGCTGCGAGCACCGCCGCAATCACAAGCCATGCCAGCGACACAACGATGCTGCGCACCAGAAATCCCGTCTCAAAATCTGTCACCGGACAGCTTGACATCAAATCCAGTACCCAATAGTTCGAAAGCTGAATATCCAGTCCATGAAACACCAGATCCAAGCCTGCGGTAAGGGTCGACGAAAATAGCAGCACTCCTATGCTCACTGCAATTCCTGCCGCAAGATTGCGGGTAAGCTCGCCCACCAGCAGAAATATCACAGCGACCGTAACTCCATAGATCATCTGAAGCGCCGCATACAGAGCCGCATCCATCCAGACTGTCTTAGAAAAAGTCTCCCATCCCATAAATGGAATTCCCAAGCATATGGAGACCGCCAAGACCGCAGCCTGAAACAGTATCGCAAGGACCATCACAGACAACAGCTTGCTGAGAAAAATTCTTCTTCTGGAATATCCCTTTCCCACGAGATTCTTAATCGAGCCGCTCCCAAATTCTTGTATTACAAAAATACTCACTAAAACCGCTAAGATCATCCCTGTAAAATGTCCGCCAAACATCTGCTGCAACACGCCTGTGACTCCGATCTTTTCCATCATTGACCCTTGAGAGCCTGCGACGTCAACCTGACTGCCGTCTTGATAAACGATCACCCCGCCTGTGCCGTTGGAAAGCTCCCCCTGGTTAATCTTATCAATCATTACAAGCGATCCATAGAGCAGCAGCGCCAAAGCCGCAGCCGTCAAGATCCCGAAATAAACAGATTTGCTTTTCCTTAATTTGAAAAACTCCGCATTCAGTAAATTAAGCATTTGCCTCACCTCCCAATAAATCCATGAAATAACCTTCTAAATCCTGTCCTGCCAGATAACTCTCTTTGAGCATCACGCCTGCCTGCACCAGTTCCCGGTTTATGATCCAGGAATCTTCCAGTTTTTCAAACACCCGCAGAACACCCGGTTCTGGCACGTCATAGCCTTTGATCTGACAATTCTCCTCCAAGACAGAAACGGCACGTTCCACATCATCGACCACGAGCTTGACACACCTTCTGCACCTGCTCTTTAGCTCATCTGCGCCAAATTCCTCAATCAAAACTCCTTCTTTGATAATTCCGTAGCTGGTGGCAATTTTCGACAATTCGCCTAAAATGTGGCTGGAAATCAGTATCGTAATCTGCTTTTCCTGATTGAGTTTCACCAACAAGTCACGCATCTCCTTGATGCCTTCGGGATCCAGTCCATTGATAGGCTCATCCAGGATTAGAAAATCGGGGTTGCGAAACAAGGCGATAGCGATTCCCAGCCTCTGTTTCATGCCCAGAGAAAAATTCCTGACCTTTTTCTTGCCTGCATTCTGCAGTCCCACGAATTCCAGCATCTGAGCGACGGCATGTTTTTCTGTAATGCCAAAGCTCTTTCTGACAATCTCCATATTCTCTCTCGCATTCATCGCCCCATACAAGCCGGGCTGCTCAATTAAGGTCCCTATCCGCTGACGCTGGCGTTCCAGATTGCGAGAGCCAAACAGCTCCATGCTTCCAAATGCAGGAGCGGCAAGCCCTGCCACCATGCGCATAAAGGTCGTCTTCCCTGCGCCGTTTTTGCCGATAAAGCCATAAATGTCACCTTTTTTGACATGCATGCTCACATGATCCACAACGATATGCTTGCCATATATTTTAGTAATTCCTTCCGTCTTTAATACGTCGTCCATACGGTCCCTCCTGTATCCTTTCCGTCTTTGCTCCTATTCTGCCTTGTTTACAAGAAACAGTATAGCAATGGATTTTTTAGAAACCTTATAGAAAATATAAAGAAAGTATAAAGTTTTATTTCATCTTAAACCCAATTCCCCACACGGTCTGAATATAGGTTTCTTCTGGCGAAATCTTCGCAAGCTTCTGACGAAGATTGCTGATATGTACGTTAACTGCGTTTTCCTGACCAAGAAATTCCTCATTCCACACAGATTGATACAAGTTGCTCTTTGTAAATACTTTTCCAGGATGACGCATCATAAGCTCAAGGATCAGATATTCCCGCTTCGTCAAAGACACCTCTTCGCCTGCCACTTGCACCTTAAGGCTTTCTGGATAAATCCTGATGTCCTTATATTCCAAAACCGCCTCATCCTGGGAACGCTGCTGTTCTCCTCTGCTCTGCCTGCTGCGGCGCAGCACTGCCTCAAGCCTTGCCAAAAGCTCCTGGGTGTCAAAAGGTTTCACCAGATAGTCGTCTGCGCCTGCCCGAAGCAATGCGATTCTAGACTGCACGTCGTCTCTGGCAGAAGCCACGATTACTCCTGTTTTTGGATATCTTTCTTTGATCCTGGCAAGAACTTCTTCTCCTGGCATCCCCGGCAGCATCAGATCAAGAATCACTGCCTCTGCCTGCTGTCTTTCCATGCAAAATAACGCCTCTGTCCCAGAAAAAGCCTGCGTCGCCTGGTAACCCTGGCCTGACAAAAGTTCTTTTAACATCTGGTTAATGTCCTTATCGTCCTCCACTATTAAGGCATTCATGCTCTGCTCCTTCATTTATCATTTCATTTGATCTGCTGCGCCAGCCCGCAATTGACCAGGTAAACCTCCCTCGCCTGTTCTGCCAGCAGGCACCCAATTCTGCCCACGGTTTCCCGATATTGCCTGTCAAAAGCTTTTATCGGCACAACGCCGCATCCTACCTGAGCCAGGGTAATGATCACGTTTGGATTTCGTTCCATTATTTTTTTTGTGATATCATAAGGGTCTTTGTGTTCTGCCATCCACTTTCGAATCCAAAGATGATATTGCAATATCACATCGGCGTCAAACAGCTCCTGTACGCTCTTTGCATTTTCTTCCACCACAAGCGGCTCACCGTCCCTGTGTTCTTTTCTCTGCTGCCGAGACAATGATTTTGCAATCTCGGCTTTTCCCTGGCAAACGCCTCCTGTAACCAATATCATTTTCTTCTCCCTGTCTTTGAAAAATTTGTCTCCAATTGTCAAACAGAATTCAATTTCCATCTATGAAGAAATATTATACCTTGGAACGCTTCGTGAAACAACTAAAATTTCTGCGATAGAACCAGACAGACAACGCCGCTCCTGCGCACCAGCCAATCGGCCAGGCGCTCCAGATTCCAAGATAGCCCCACCGGACAGACAATGCCATGGTCAGCAGAACCCGCAGAATCAAATCCGTAAACGTCGTAATCATAAACTGCTTCATCAGCCCTGCGCCTCTTAAGATGCCGTCTGCCACCAGCTTTACTGAAATTATAAAATAAAACGGCGACACAATCTGAAGAAAGCGGACGCCTGACAATAAGGCAAGTTCCGAAGGATGCTCCAAAAAAATCCGTATCAGAAAGCCGTTTGCCAGCAGATACAAAGCCGCCAGCGGCACACATAATACCCAGACCATTTTGACAGCCGCCCGAAATCCATCTTTGATGCGAGGCAGCATCCCGGCGCCCATGTTCTGCGCCGTATAATTGGAAATTCCATTTCCGACCGTGGTAAGCGAAGTAATCACCAGATTATTCAATTTCACGGCAGCAGAATATCCGGCAATCACCCCGGGGCCAAATCCATTGATCACGCCCTGGATCATAATGTTTCCGATGGAAATAAAACTCTGCTGCAAAATGCTGGGAATGGCGATCACCACGATTTTCTGAAACAGCGTTACAGAAAACAATACCTTCTTGCCGTCGGCTTCGATAGCCGCCAGTCTCTTTCTTACCACGATCAGAGCAAGGACGGCGCTTGCCCCCTGGCAGAGAAAGGTTGCCCATGCCACCCCCGCAACTCCCATATCGAACGCAGAAACAAATATCATGTCCACAAGGATATTGCACGTCGAGGAGACTGCCAGAAAGAGAAACGGCGTCTTAGAGTCTCCCAGCGCTGAGAAAATCCCTGTCGCCACATTATAAAACAGTAAGAACGGAAATCCCAGCAGATAGATTTGCAGATATAATTTGGAATCTGCATAAATTTCTGCAGGAGTGCGGATCAGCTGCAAAAGGCCAGAACAGCCAATCATGCCAAAAAGCATCAAAACTGCGCATACCACGGCGCTTGCTATCAGAGAAGTAGATACGGCTGTCTTCATATCTCTGTAACGCTTGGCGCCAAAAAGCTGGGAGACAATCACAGAGCATCCGATGTTGCACCCAAAAGCAAATGCGATAAAGATCAGAGTAATCTCATAACTGTTCCCCACCGCCGCTAATGCATTCTCCCCTATGAATTTGCCTGCTACAAAACTGTCTGCAATGTTATATAACTGCTGGAAGATGATGCTTCCAAACAGCGGCACGCAGAATTTCCATAAGACAGACTCCGGCTTTCCGACTGTTAAATCCATGTTCATATGGATGACCTCCTGAGCTGTTAAATTTTGTCGATCCATATTATATTACTCCAGGTGGGAAATATCAATATTTTTACTTGCGATAATATTTTATAAAATTTGAGCTTCCCCATTTTGTAATTCATAGTGCCAAAAGGTCTTGC
>OFHP01000097.1_pt1 | contig 66446 bp, 57 predicted proteins | sample 1521651 | NCBI WGS metagenome assembly OFHP01 (sample SAMEA3504105, study PRJEB24116) | mouse gut metagenome | biome: mouse gut; feature: mouse-associated habitat; material: faeces | place: Denmark | collected 2011 | reverse complement strand
CATCAATGCTTTGGATACAGAGTTTGAAGTGGTGAAAGCCAACGGAAAGGAGTTGGTTTTGAAATCCGATTATGCTACACTGATGCTGAAAAGGTTTTAGCATAAACGAATAAATTCAAAGGAAATGGCATTTCTCAATTAAAATATGTACATTTGCAATATCAGATAAAGAAACAGTTAAAAGAATGTCACATGGATTACCCTTTTAAAGAAATAGAGCATCGTATTTACAAGAATACGTTCTTACAAAATACATTTGTAGAAATACAATATGAAAGCATTAAAGACAGACTTTCAATAAAGGATGTATTCAGTGACCTCCAACATTTCGCATTAGAATCTTTCAATATCAACATTGAAAAAGAAGAAGCCATAACAGAGAATGGAGTGGTGATTTCTTCTCAAGAGATGGCTATAGATTTCTATATCACAAACAAACGACTCATAATAAAAATAGGAAGGAAAAATTATAAAACATTCAAAGAATCGGTTATTCCCTATATCAAAATAGCAAAAACTTTCATAGAATCGGTTGCCAAATTAGATAAAATCCAATCTTGCGAAATCAGAAAGATTAATATATGGCCATATAGCAATATAGCAAGCAAAAGGACATTAACTGAAACACTTATGGGAAAGATTTTCTCAAAAGAGTTACTAGAAAATGGAAACTTTAAATCACAAATACCGGAAAATCAGAATGTAACGCAGTGGATGAATGAAAAAGTATTTAAGGGAGAATATTCTTCTCTTAAACTAAAATATGGATTTATTGCCAAAGATGAAAACCACGATAAGGAAAGAATCATTTTAGATTCAAGTATTGAGATGTTGCAACCTACTGACTTGTCGGATATAGAAGATGTTTTTAATCAATTGAACACAATATTGTTTAATGCATATCATTGGAGTATAACCGAACAGATTATTCAAATTATGAGCAGAGAGGTGGAATGAGCATGGCAAACTTTCAATTGGTAAAAAAAGATATAGAAAAAGATATAGTACAGGATTTATACTCTCCTAAAGGAGCTATGGAATCTATGGTGTATAAATCAGGGAAAGTAGTATTAATACTCTATTTTTCCAGTATTATGCTCACTACACCCACATCACCAACCGATATAAAAGACTTTAAAATTTATACAAAGGAAGCTGTTCAAACGGAATATACAGTTCCCACTGTATGGGAGAAGAGACTATCATCAATTGTAAAGAACAAAGATATATTAGCCACCATTATCAATGATTTACCGGCAAGCATTGAGTGGAATAAATATGATATGCAGAAACCGTCGGAAACAATCATTCAAAACGCGTTGAACTTTATTGATATTTGTCCCGATGATAATTTGTTGGAATCCGTTCATGTATTCTCCAGAGTAAACGGTACAATATTGCTTAAATGGAACGATAGTTCCAGACTGGCAACAGTCAACATTGGAACCAAAGAATTCTCTTATGCTATTCTACCTAAAAATGGAAAAGAAATGATAAACAATGATTTTAATTTAGATAATGCTGATGCTGTAAAAGGCTTCTACAACAAATTATAGAATGAGATGGACAGTACAGAAATAGACAAACGCTATACTATTACTGACGATGAAACATTATTCAGACTGATTTCCTATCCCGGATGTATTAATGAGAATAAAGAACTCTCTCCTGAAATTTTTTCTTTATACCACAAGGATGAAGATTATGTATCACTGGACAGAGAATACTTTTCCACACTGGAAGAGGTTATCAAACACGGATATAAGATAAAGCGATGGCCGCTAAAAAAAGATTCTTTTTGGGGTGTTATAAAATTAAATGCGAAAAATATAAGGTCTGTCTCACAACGTATATCTCTGGATTCATACTATGAAGAAAGTTACAAAGCACATGCCGGCATTTCTTTTACCTTGGATGACAAATCAAAATTAAGGCATACCGGACAAGAAATTATCCCATCATGGTTGTTAGGAATTCAATTGATGCTTTGTAATATTGTGGATGAGGTCATAAGTGTACCTCTGCAATAAATTATATCCATCCATGATATTTTAAAGCGATAACGTCTGCTCTTACATAAACAGACGTTATCGCTTTTATTTTATCGGTCCGTATTGATAATACCGCTTTCTTTATCTACATTATTCAGCTTCTTATTTCCCGCTTTATGTTTGCGTCCGAACTCGATGCCGTAAGACAGACGAAGCATTACCATTTGTCCGGCTTCTTTCACGTATTGCCAAGAATGATAGGGAGCTATCCGGCTGATGCGCTCTTCGCCCGTCCGGTAATTGTTGGTGAAGGGGAACATGATGCCGGCTCCCACCTGAAAGTTCTGGCGTGCATAGGCAAGCATGAATACGGTCTGGTTCTCCCCTTTGCGGATGGTCTCGCCGTAAAGAGCATTCTGGAACTTACGATACTGCCCCATCAGCATAAAATGACGATATTGCAATGAGAAGAAGGCATTGCAATAGAAATTGTCATAACGGTGACTATAGTTCTTTCCGCGTGACCATGTATCGGTGTATCCGGCAGAAAGGCCCAGTGACATAAAATCTTTCAGACTGCCGATGCTCAGGGAGTTGACGTTTACACCAAGCTCGAAGTTCAAGTCTTGGAAATATCGTTGGTTCTCGTCCATCATCACCAACTTTCCATCTTCTACATAAAGACTCTCCATGATGGGTTTGTCATAATAATTATAACGGGCACTGAAGTTTATTCCTACTTTCTTGAAAGAAAGATTATAATTCAATGAATTGGAGTATTTCCGGAATGTCTTCAACAGAGGATTTCCGCGAACAATCTGGATGGTGTCCAATGCCTGTTCCACATCGGTGAGCGAGCTGAGCGAAGGGATGGAGGGGCTGACATTGAAACGGTAACGGAGGAAACCGGCTTTGTGTAAGTTCAACCCTAAACGTATGGTAGGGGTGAAAGTGAAATACTGATGGTCTTCCCCACTCTCTTTAAACCAAGCACGTGTCATCCCCACACTCCCGGCGTAAGTGAAGTCTTTCACTTTTCCCTGCAGTTCAAAGAATGCGGAGGTCTGGGCTTGATTCATCTCGGACAGAATCGGATTGGTACCCGTATATGTGTTTTCCGCACGCATCTGATAGTGACGCGCACCGGCACTTAGCTTTATATTCTTAAAGGATTTGTCGTAAACCACTTCACCGATAACCGAACGTTTCTTTCCGTCCACATAGGTCTGAATGCCTGCCAAATCTTCGTCAGCACGAGTATATTCGTTGTAATCCCGATTGCTGGTGGTATTAATCAGCGTTCCTGTCAGGTTGACTTCCAAACTCTGGTCGTGGGGCATGACGAGCTGATAGTAGAGGTCTAACGATGGTGAATAACTGGAAGTGTGTGTCTTGGACTGCGAGAAGATATAGTCTGTGCTGCCCGGGGTGGACATACGATTGAGCTGGTTATTGTAAGGTACGTTTTCTATGCTATTGCGGAAAACAGCATTGAAAATATACTTGTCGGGCTTGGTCAGGTTATAGCTCAAATTGATGTCATTGTGCAGGGTAAGGCGTTCGGAAGCATCGTCCACTCCTTCCTGTACACGGTCTATCACTTTGTCACCCAACTCGTAATGTTCGGTCAGTTCTTTGCGGTAGTGATTTTTTGAGTTCTTGTTGAAGTAGTCAATGCCCCACTCCGAATTCTTATAGTTGAACTTGCCCGATACAAAGTTCTCTCCCCACAGTACATGAGGAGAATCGGTGGCCTGAAGATTGATACGTCCACCTGTCTCGCGTTGCTTTAAGATGATATTGACCACAGCTCCCAAATTTTCATCGCCGTAACGCTTACCGGGGTCTTCGATATATTCGATACGACGGACGTCTTTGGCACGAACAGCTGCCAACTCACGCGAGGTCACTTTCACACCATTGATACGAACCTGCACGCTCCCTCCGCCACTGACACTCATGGTATTCATCAACGGGTCTACCTGCAAGCGGGAAATCATCATATTGTTCAACAGGTCATAGGCGCCAAAGGAGCGCTTCAACTGGCTCTCGGTAGGCAGGATAATCTGACGGTCGATTTTCTGAGTGATATTGCTGGCAGACACCGTTACCTCGGCTAAGGCTACGGAGTTTTCCTGCAAAACCACCTCTCCTATCTCTATGTTTTTCACCAGATTCTTCAGTTCTATCCCGACCGGCATATAGCCGACGTAGGAAATGGAAAGGAGGTAATCGCCTTTCTTTAATCCCGTCACGACAAAGTCTCCTTTAGTGTCGGAAGTAGTTCCGGTGACCAAAGCGGAATCCGGGGTCAACACAGAAACGGTAGCAAACGGAACAGGCTCGGAAGTAGTCTCCAACACTCGGCCTTTAATACTGATGTTCTGTGACCAGGATGTTGTGGCAATCAAGGTCATTAACAGTAAAATAAATTTCGTTTTCATCATGGTTTGCGTATTTAACAGTTTATAAATTTAAAATACAAAGGGCTTCCCCTCTCTATCAAAGAAGGTATATCCATCTTATTATCTGATATTTAGCTAATAATACAGAAAAGGACTAAAGGGCAACATTCAATCCGTGAACTAATGCATACATCTTTACACAAGTGCCAAGTATAAAGAGCCCTATCATCGCCCACATCGCTTTTGCCGCATATTTCTTCATAGGCTTTATTCTTTTTGCTTTTTATATCGTTCTACTATTTCCTCTATGCTGATACCTAATAAGTCCATCACTCTAAACGTATCTTCCAACTGGGTTTCAAAGAAATCTTTCTTCTGCAGTTTCATCACTTTCTTTCCTGCATCTTTTGCCAGATAGAACCCCATACCCCGTTTGGGATATATAATTTCTTCGCTTTGCAGGAATTCATAAGCTTTCAGCACCGTATGGGGATTGACTGCCAGAAGAGCAGCCAACTCGCGGACGGAGACAACACGTTCCTCGGGCTTCCACTCCTTTGTCAACACCTTGCTGAAACAGAAGTCTACAATTTGTTGATAGATAGGTTTATTGGTTTTAAAATCCATTGTGTCATACCTCCTTTTCACGTAAAATAAAATAAGCCGCTACCCACGAGGATATGATATAAAGAATGGGGAAAAGGATATTCCCGGCATCAATCAACATCGTATCCGCAAAAGACAGAGGATAATTACACTCTGCATAGGAGGCTATATTCCACATTGCATAGCCTTTGGTATCTTCGGGTATCATAAGACCAAAGAGTTTGACTATCAGTACAAACAAAAGCATAAGGACTCCCAAAACGCCAAAAGACTTCAGCAGATTCTTACTCTTGAAGCAGACACACCCCACAAAGAAAATCGGTTGAACAAGGCATAACATTCCAATATGGTCCACACGAACGGAGGTGACAAAGGAAGTATCCGATGCCAAATGCTGTAGGTAGGGAACACCACTCAAACCGAACAGTCCGTTGAGCACCTGCATCACCAGCCAGACAAAGACAGGGATGACAACAAGGTATTTCAACCAGATATGAAGAAACTTTTCCAATGTGGTAGAGGGTAAAAGAATGTCAAATATAGAGTTACGCTTATTAATGGAAGGCTCAAGAAAGCAGGGAGCCATTATCAATAACATCAAAACAAATATGACAGCATGATGTCCGTACGTCTGCTGGACGGCCATATCACTGTTATTGTTAAAATCTACCAATATGCAAATAAAATAGATAATGGCAGTCAGAGCAGCCATCACACCCAAATGGATACGAGTCTCCCGCCATTTATTCTTCTCTAACAGGATAAATCTAGACAGGCTAAACATAGGTAGTCCTCCTTTCTTTAGAAAATAGTTCACGAATGCGGTCTGGATTTTGCAGAACAGCTTTATAAAGTAATTCCAACTCAAGAGTAGTTTCTTCTCCTATCTCATTTTCTACCACTGATGCATATCCCCGAACTGTCTGATGGGAATACAAAGCCTGTGCTGGCAGGGCATCTGTGCGGGCGAATAGCAGACGGGAAGTGATTTCTTCTACCGAACTGTCAAGCAATACCCTATTCTCACCCAAGATGACAAGATGGTCGAACAGATTCTCAAAATCACTCACCTGATGAGTGGAGATGATAAGGCATTTGTCATCGGAAGCTGTACGTGCCAACATACGCTTTAATGCCAAACGCGAAGAGATGTCCAATCCGTTGGTGGGTTCATCCAACAATGTAATCGGGGTATTGAGGGATAATAAATAGGCAAGCATCGCTTTCCGCTGCTGTCCGTAAGAAAGTCGGGAGAGCTTTTGGGAAGGTTCCAACCCGAACTCTTTCAAATTCAATTCCAACACTTCTTCACTGAAATCGGGATAATAAGGAGAGTGATAACGGGCAAACGATGCAATGCTTGTCGAAGGCATTCTGAAATCGGTAGGCAGAAAGGCCAGCAGACGCATTGCTTCCGGCATACGATAACAAGGTTCGTAAATGTTTTTACCGGCCTGCAAGAATATTTGCCCGGACTTTGGAAAAAGCAAACCGGCTATCAGATGAAGCAAAGTGGTTTTACCAACTCCGTTTTCACCTAACAGCCCATAGATGCCTGTATGTATATTCAAAGAAATATGGTCTAATACCTGCTCCTTTGATTTATAATAAAAATCTAATTCTCTGATACTTATCATTAATAATAGGTGTTTTACTTATATAACACACTAAAACTACATATTTTCTTCTATACAAATGATAAGTCTTCTTCTATTTTATCTTTATTTAACAGAGAATATTCTGCTAAAAGTTCATCAAATCATTCAGAGCCTCACTCATACTGGGATGTGTAAAGATGAAATCGCGAAGGAATGTATAAGGCTGATTGGTCTTCATTGCCATGGCCACACTGTTGATTACCTCGCCGGATTCAGGGCCGAACAGAGTACATCCCAAAATCTGATTGGTATCTGCATCTGCCACTACCTTAAACAGGCCGGCCGTATCTCCCAAAGTACGTGCACGAGGAATAGCCGCTACAGGAAGTTTGTTGACTTTAATATTCAGCCCTTTCTGCCTGGCCTCCTCTTCACTCAATCCGATACGCGACAAAGGAGGGTCAATAAAGACAGAATAGCTCACCGGTTCACGGTCGTTCAGATTCCGTCTGCCATTGCCGAATAAATCTTCACGGATAATACGGTAATCGTCCAATGAGATATAGGTGAACTGCAAACCACCCTTCACATCCCCTATCGCACGGATATTGGGATTGGTTGTCCTTAAATGCCCGTCTACAATGATAGCGCCACGCTCGTTTACCTTCACTCCAGCCGCCTGTAAATTCAATCCGGCTGTATTCGGTTTTCTCCCTGTCGCCAACAATACGGCGTCAGCCTCCAATGAATGCAGTTCACTGTTCACCGCATCCCGGTAGACTACTTTCCCTTCATGGATTGATTGCACTTTGGCATTCAGACAGAATACAATGCCTTTCTTTTCCAAAGTTTCCTTCACAACGGATGCGATATCCCTGTCTTCTCTGGAGATTAACTCGGAATTGCCTTCCAGCACCACTACCTGCGAACCGAACGAAGCAAACATACTCGCAAACTCCAGACCGATGTAACCGCCACCTACAATAATCAGTTTTTCGGGCAAATCCTTCCGTTCCATAATGGAAGTGCTGGTATATACCAACGGATTATCCTTCACTCCATCGATAGGCGGAATAATAGTCTCCGCACCTGTATTGATATAAATCCGGGGAGCCTGCAACTGCAAGGTCTCATCATGCGTCACCACTTCCACCACATCCGTACTCACAAAAGAACCAATACCTGTATAGACCGTAACATGGGGATTGTCTGCCAGATTATGATAATTCTTCTGACGCAAGAAAGAGGTTACCTCTTCTTTTTGAGCGATAGCCTGAGCATAATAGGCTTTCTTTTCTTCCCACGACGCCTTTGCCGGAGCCAGCTTTGCCTGATGAACCAATGTCTTTGTAGGGATGCATCCAATATTAATGCAGGTACCTCCATACATCTTATCGGAACGCTCAATAACAGCCACCTTTTCATTTCTTTTGGCCAACTCAGCAGCCAATGTTTTACCGCCTTTGCCAAAGCCTATTATTATTGCATCATATTGCTTCATAATCTTACTTGTTTTTAGTGGGAGGATTATTCTTTATTTTGTTGTTTTAATATCGCCCGGGCCGAATCCGACAGCACGACAAGCGCACCTGCCAGGATAGCCGTATCTTTAATAACCAAACGGCCGGCACCTGTCAGCAAAGGAAAACCATGTTCACCGCTACCTAAGTCGGGAACCCATACTTCGGGAGTCGTCACAAGAAAAGACAGCGTTCCCAATGTCATGATAATAGCCAAGCCTGCACCTATCAAACCGATTTTCGGAGAGAAAATGCCCAAGAAGGTAAGAATGCCAATGGTCATAATCAAAATGCCCAATCCATGAGAAAAGCCATAGGTGTTATTCTCTTCATGCCATTGATGTTTGGTCTCATTAAACTCGCCTTCTTTCAATTTATACTCCTTATATTCGGGAGCACTCTTAGTATAAAAGAAGCTCATAAAAGGACTGTTGGCCACAAAAGGCACAATGCCTTCGGCCTCATAATTCCAGAATTTCAAACCGCCAATCCACACGAATATCACCAGAATTGCCACACGAATCAGGTTAATACCTAACTTTTGAGTTGAAGCTGCAATCGTCAGAAATGCAGTAAACAGAGAATTTAATTTTGCCATCATTTGCTTTATTTTTTTAGGATTTAACTTACACTGCAAAGGTCGGCAGATTTTCCCATCAGTGAAATGGCAATTCTGCCGTTTCAGTTTGCAATTATTCCCTCTTTCTCTTTTTTCCGGTATTCGGAGATACTTTCCTTCGCCATTTTTCTAAAGAAACGGCTGAAAGCGGCCAAGTCTTCAAAGCCTAATATCTCACCTATTTCTTTTGCGCTCTTACTGGTGTAAAGCAACAAGCGCTTGGCTTCGGCTTCTATCCTCTCATGAATAATGCGCAACGGAGAAGGCAAACCATAGGCAGCAAACAGATTGGATAAGGTTTTTGGAGAGCGATAAAGCATTTCGGCATAGTCCTGCACCTGCTTCTTTTCCTTATAATGATTGTCCACCAACACATAATACTGGCGGATAATGTCAAAGCTCTTTTCCTTATCCTGCCCCACATCCAACTTCTCACGGGCTATGCGGGTGCAAGTGATAATGAAACGCTTCAGAATGATGCGGAGCATCTCTTCCTGCAGATTGTCTTTAATACCGAATTCACCAGTGAATATATCAATGATGCTTTTCAATTGTTCCGACTGAGCCGAAGAGAGCTGCAAGCGCATGATGTGGGACGAACCATGAAACAGGAAACCATTACATGATACCTCATTGTCATGCCCGTAAATGCAATAAAAATTGCTATTGAACAAGAAGGTGAGATATTCACCCTCCACCTTTTTCACCTCTACATGATGCAAAGGAGTAAGCGAAATTATTTCATCTTTTTCAAGGTGCATCACCACGTGGTCTACTTCTATATCCAGTGTGCCACTTTGTACCCATACAAATTTATACAAGCTTTTATCACGCTGGAGAGCAGTATCCTCATGATAACGGTAAGTCATCGCTATATTACCATTGAGCGGTGTGTTAAAACGGTATTCCATAATTCATAGTTTATTGTCGGTATAAATATACGCATACTTACTTTAATAAAGAAGAAGACAGGACAAAAGATTCATATCCTATCTTCTCCACTTGCATACGAGAACATTTATTTAACGTGAGTTCGGCATAAGAATTTATAGAAAGAAGTCCGGTTGCCAGATAATACTCTATCATCCTTACCTTTGAAAAGCAATTAGACTCCATACATAAAGCCAATCGGCTCTTGATATATTCGTTAGTTTCTGCCATCGATTAATAAATCAGTGCCAGAAACTAACAAATCAGTGACACTGTTTACCAAGTCGACGGCAATGATTAATGAATACAACGGTGCGCTGCAAAGAATGTATCAGCTCGCCGAAGGAAATATCTATCGTTCCGTTTGGTTTATTAAACTGAAATCTTGTGTGTTACTGTGGAGACTCCCTCCCCCAAAAAACACTTATCCCGGACTCACGTTATTTAGAGTTTAATAAAGTGTCGTCAATCATCTTTTTCAGTTCAGGTTTCGGCAACGCCCCCTGTGTTACAGTCGGTTTTCCACTCTGAGGAATCCATAACAAAGTCGGTATGCTTCGTATGCCGAATGCGCCGGCCAATTCTTCTTCCTTATCTACATCTACTTTATAAATATAAATCTTTCCAGCATATTCTTTCGCCAACTCTTCCAATACAGGAGCCAATGCCTTGCAAGGGCCGCACCATGTAGCATAGAAATCGACGATAGCCGGTTTGTCGCCTTCATACTTCCAATCATTAGGATTGGCTTCATAGTTATATACTTTCTTCAGAAACTCTGCTTTGGTTAAATGAACAATTTCCATATTTTCTCCTTTCATGTTTTGATTTTTACTTTCCTTATTGCCTGCACAGGCTGTTACTGTGAATAACAAACTAAGGGCGGTAATGGTTGATTTTATTAATTTCATATTTATCTGTTTTTATCATTTTTCTGATATTGCAAAATTAGTCACTTTCCATGGCTCCAAAAATGGCAATTTCGCCATATAAGTTAGCAAAACTTCCCTTTTACAGAAAATACTGATAAACAGGAACTAAAATAGAGCTTAGCCAACAGAGCCAATATTTGTTAATTATGATAGTTTTCTAACTAACTCTCTGATATTGTCTTACTTTTGTAGGAAAAGTCTAACAGAGCGTATAATATAAAGAGTTAATTTTCTGCAATGAATGAAAAACACATAGCCGCGTCAAGGCAATTCTTACAAATACTGGCCGTATGTATTTGTTTATTTTTTACCTGTACTTATTCCGGTAAAGCCACCAATAAAGACAGTAACCAATATGGTTATGTACTTATATTGAACAGTTACAACGAGTCTTCCCCATGGAGCAACAGTCTCACAGCCCCTATTATGCATAAAATGGCTGAAATCAAAGAAATAGATGCCTATATTGAGCACCTGAACCTCCTGATGGTCAATGACTCAATCATGGCCAGCAAGTTTCCTCAGTTATTGCTGAAAAAATATGGAAAAGTCCCTCCTAGATTATTGATTATGCTGGGAAGTATGAGCATGGTCTTCAGAGAAGAGGTGAAAGAAATATGGGGAGATGTACCTATTTTGGTATGCGGATCAGACCCTTATGTCTATGCGGAAGAGTATTACAGGAAACAGGATACGGCAACTCCCAAAGAAAAAATCTATGTAGACAGCCTAAGGGATGACTACAATATTACTTTTATGCATACTCCCGCCTATCTGGAAGAAAGCGTAAAGTTGATGCTGCACATGATTCCCAATATGAAAAGGCTCATCTTCTTGGGAGATGGCATTTATCCCAATCCTGAATACAATAAGCAGTTACAGGATATAGTGAATCAAAAATTTCCTTTTCTCCAGTACCAGTTCATATCCTCTTATAATTATACTTTGCCCGAACTATATGATGCTTTAAGAAATGCCGATAAAGAAACTGGCATTCTGACCTCTACCTGGTTTACAGAGACTTTAACATCGAAAAAGATGTTGATTAATGCCTATCGAAGCCTTTCCAGCATTGCTGCTCCCCTCTTCTCTATCCGATATGCAGGAATGGACGATGGCGGAATGGTAGGAGGATATATGTATAATGAGAAATTGTTTATCAATGAGCTTTTTAAGAAAATACAGCAAATACTGAACGGAAAGCCGGCCAGGGCCATTCCTTTCTTCTCGCCCACAAACGCGCACCCGACATTCAATTACATGACATTAACCCAGAAAGGCCTTCATCCTAAACTGTGTCCACCCGATACCATATTCTATGACAAACCGGAAAACTTCTTCAAGAAATACAGATGGGCGATTATTGGTGTATTCATAACCTTCTTACTCATAGCTATGATTCAGCAAAAGCGCATACGAATATTGAAAGAGCTCAAAAGAGTACAAAAACAAGAATTCGAAAATCAAGTGAGATACACAAACCTCATCGACAATATGCCTATCCTCTACATGAAAGAGAAAGTGATTAGAAATGAAAATGGAAATATTGTCGAAACAATTTTTTGTGATGTCAACCGTTTCTTTGAGACTTCTTTCCAGAAAAAGAAAAACATAATCGGGAAAAAAGGCTCCGAACTGTTTCCTGAATCCATGGGGGAATTTACTCGTTTCATGGAAACAGCCTTGAGGGAAAAACGTTCCATCACATTCCCTTATTACTTTAAAGATGTGGATACGTTTTATGATATCGTGCTCAGTCCGTCTATGGAAGAGGATACGGTGGACATTTTCTGTCTCGACAGTACAGAGCTGCATAACGCACAACAGATGTTGAGTTCTACCAACCATAAGTTATCCATGGCCTTGGAAATAGCCAATATCATCCCTTGGAAATGGAATCTGAAGGAACACTCCATTCTATGTGATATCAACCGGCCGGTTCTTATGGCAGCCATGCCGGGAGACATCAAAGAAGAGCAGTTAAGTGTGTCGGAAGAACAGTATTTCTCTAAGATACTTAAAGAAGACCGCCCAAGAGTCATACAAGCCTTCCATGATTTAATAGAAGGAAAAATAAGTAAGGTGAAAGAAGAATACCGCGTACTGAACAAAGGAAAGGCCGGAAGAAAAATCGACTGGGTAGAAGCACAGGCTGCCGTCGAGAGCAGAGACGAACAAAACAGACCGCTCACATTGGTCGGTTCCTCATTGGTCATTACAGATAGAAAGATGATGCAGAAAGAACTGTTGTCGGCCAAAGACCGTGCGGAAGAATCCAACCGCCTCAAATCTGCTTTCCTCGCCAATATGAGCCATGAAATTCGTACTCCTCTGAATGCCATCATCGGATTCTCAAATATTTTGGCCTCAACAGAAGAGGAAGTGGAAAAACAGGAGTACATCAATATTATCGAAAGTAATAATACACTGCTGTTGCAACTTATCAGTGATATATTAGACTTGTCAAAAATTGAGGCCGGCACTCTGGAGTTCAGTTATTCGAATGTAGACCTGAACGAAATCATAAAGGAAATAGAAAACATCACCCAATGCCGTATGGAAGGAAGTGAAGTACAACTCATTACAGAAACTCCTCTCTCCTCCTGCTTCATTCGTACAGAAAAGAACCGGCTTATGCAGGTTATCAATAACTTCCTCACAAATGCCATAAAGTTTACCAAAAAGGGAAGCATCACGTTCGGATACGAGATACGCGATAAGATGCTATACTTCCATGTCACAGACACTGGATGCGGCATCCCTGCCAATAAAAAAAATTCGATATTCGGACGGTTTGTCAAACTGAACTCTTTTGCACAAGGCACAGGACTGGGGCTCTCTATCTGTCAGACAATCATAGAGCACATGAATGGAACGATAGGGGTGGAATCAGAGGAAGGAAAGGGTTCTACATTCTGGTTTACCATCCCCTATCAACCGGCTCAATTGAGCGAAAAGAAAACAGAAGAATTTCAGCCGATTACTGTTCAAAAAGACAAGCTGACCATTTTGATAGCCGAAGACAACGAAAGCAACTACCGCTTGTTCCAGTCTATCCTGCGGAAAGATTATTCCCTTATTCATGCCTGGGATGGTCAGGAAGCAGTAGAAAAATTTAAGGAACACCAACCTCAAATCATCTTAATGGACATAAATATGCCGAGAATGGACGGTTATGAAGCTACCAAAGAAATAAGAAAGCTATCTGCTGATGTGCCTATCATTGCCATAACCGCTTTTGCTTATGCATCTGACGAACAAAGAGCAATGGAAAACGGATTTGACGGATATATGTCCAAGCCCATTAATGCACCGCTGCTGAAACAACAAATAGCATCCATCCTGCAAAAGAGAATCATATTCTTATGATACCTCCAAGAAAAAACGCGAGTCATGAAGATGTGTCAAAACTTCCCTTTTATCGAAATCGGGGTTGTGTCAAAACGTGGATAATGCTGTCGTTTCGTTCGTAGGGGCGAGGTTCGCTCGCCCGAAAACAGTTTACTTTGTGTCTTCGGGCAGGCAAACCCTGCCCCTACAGCTGACGATGGGATAGGCCGGTTTAGTTTCGACACACCCTCGACTTTTAGTTTATGAGCGTTTCGACACACCCTCATGACCCACGACATTTTCGGCCATGTGCCGACCGGAACAGACCGATAGATTAATTCGTAATCTTTACTCCTATGAAATAAGTCCGTGGCTGTGTGGGGCCATAGAAATAACCGGAATCACGGAAACCTCCCTTATCCAAATCTTTTTGGAAAGCATTGAAGATATTCTGAACGCCGCCGTTCAACTGTAACTTGATGTGGTCGTTCAGCACAAAGGTATAGTTCAATTTCAGATTCAAATCAAAAAAATCGGGAGTATGTACCAATTCGTCCTGCTGAATATAACTGTATTCATAATTCTCGGGTATCACACTAAAGTCAGGTGCCAGATGGGGAACGTGCATACGTCCTGTATATACGCCCGACACCGACATATCAAAGTTCTTAAAAGGAGCACTGGTCAAAGTGAAATAACCATAATAGTCGGGAGTACGGGGCATAAACTTGGTCGGCTCCACATGCTCGTCCTCGCTCCAGCTTTCGTATTTGGTATAACGGCTGCGCTGAACCGTAAAGCCCACCTGTAAAGCCAAATCCCGTCCGTGAGCAAGTTTTCCGTCAATATTGACACCATATACGCGAGCTCCATTACCATTACGACGCTCTTTAACAGTGTTTCCCTGTTCATCCTGCCCTATCTTTTCCAACACAAACACATCATCGAGTCCTGTATAGAAAGCTTCCAGCAAAAGGTTAGTCTGCCAATGTCCTATATTGGCAGTCCAATCCACAGAACCGCTGAAGCTATTGGAATGTTCGGGCTTTAACCCATCCGCCAACTTTATCAACACACCTTCGCCTCCCACAGCAGTCACATGCAAATCTTCATCGTACGCCTGCGGAGCACGAAAACCGGTAGACCAAGTTAATCGGGCCTGAAGCTTCTCAGTCGGTTTATATAAAAGATTCACACGCGGACTGAAGATAGGATTATCAATCAGATTATGACTGTCTACTCTGAAACCTGCCAACAATGTGAAATAGTTCATTTTCCATTCGTTCTGTACAAACCCGCTGGCAATGCGCACATCCTGTTTCATATCCCGATGATAACCCAACATGATGTCGTGCAAAGAGTTGTTCTGATATTCCAGACCGGCAGTAAAGGTAGCCGGTGAGAAGAGCACTTTTTCAAAATTGCCGACATACATACCTCCGGCAACCCAAGTCAAATCTTTTGTCTTGCCGTATGCATCGGGATTTTGCTGGGCACCATAATAACTGTTACGATCAGTGTGCTGAACAGACGAGTAGAAGGACAGTTTATGCTTGTACTCCTTCCAGAAGATGTCGTAACTCAGCCCTCCGCTGTTAATCACATGTTTGGTCTGTTCTGTGATATCCGTTTCAAAAGGTTCCAAATCAAATTTGTTTCCACCCCGGCGGAATTCATTCGTCGTGTGATATTCCAAACTGATTCTGCTGAACTGAGTGGGACGGTAATAGGTGCGCAAACCGAAGGTATTCATATTCAGTTTACCCAATTCGGAGAACCCATCTCCGTCTGCATCATAAGGATTACGGTTGCGATATGACTGATAGAGGGCAATGCCGTAGGTGTTATCTTTAGAGACTAACGAAGCATTGGCACCCATATATTGTTCCCACACTTTACCATTCATGTTCGACAGGGTGGACGATACCTGAAATGAGTTGCTTACCGGATCTTTTGTTATGATATTGATGGTTCCGCCCACCGCATTCGCACCAAACAAGGCAGAACCTCCCCCGCGCACCACCTCTACACGGTCAATCATATTCACCGGAATCTGCTCCAGCCCATACACGCCCGACAATGCACTCACCACCGGACGGCTGTTAATCAGAATCTGGGAATAAGGCCCTTCCAGTCCGTTGATACGCACTTGGGGGAAGCCACAGTTCTGACAGTTATTTTCTACCCGAAGTCCCGACTGATAATTCAAAGACTTAGCCAAGTCCGTAGAGTTTACAGTTTCGAATAGCTTTGAATTCATCACATTCACCACCACAGGCGCCACACGGCGGCTCACCTCATTCCGATTAGCTGAGACCACCACTTCGTCGGTCAAAATACTGTCATCATTCATCAGGAAGTGTACGTCCACCGTAAAGTCATTGCTCACAGTTATTTTCTTTTCCTGAGTCTCGTAGCCCAACAATTGCACACGCAATGTATATTTTCCTGCCGGAATCTTCTTAAAAACAAACTCCCCATTCTCATCCGACACAGTTCCCTGCCCCGTCTCTACAATCAAGATAGTGGCATAAGGCAAGCTTGCTTCCGTTCCCTTCTCTATTACGTGACCGGAAATTACATTACCAACTTTCACAGGATTTACATCTTCGGCGTACACAGTCATGCCCGCACCCATCACCATGAGCACGAGCAATAAAATATATTGTCTCATTATTAAGTTGTCTTACTGTTAAATTATAAATAAAAGGATTCTATAAGGTCTCTATATCGCGTTTCAGAAAACTTCAAGAAGTTTTAAAAAAAGACTTCGACCTTTTTTAAAAAGACAATTGTCTTTTTCGTACCAAGTTTTAATATTTCAACAGTAAGCAGGAGGAGCGCGCAGGTGAACGCAATGCGTGTGAGGCGCAATAGGGCGGAAAGTATTCGCATTCAGTCTCAGAACATACAGCACCGGACATTCCACAGTCACATAGCTTGCCCCTACCTCCGGTTCAATCGTTTGATAGGAGCCAATGTGGGCGATGGTTATCACCTGCCCCGCAGTATGTGTATGATGGTCGCCCGATGAAGGATGAGAGTGTACAATCATCACACCGTTAATGATATGTACGTGAGTAAACATAGTGATGCTTACCTGGTACGTCAGAAACAGTGCCAGCAGAAATAACGGAGCTAATATGTACCTTCTCTTACTCAAATCTTCCCAGACAAAAAAATCTTGTTCTCAATATCTTATATATACACTATATAAATCACTCTTTGTCCTCTCCAAAAAGCAACTTATAATCTCTTTTCGCAGCCGGCACAGTCCATTCTTCGGGAATGAATTTCCATTGGTGCATAGCATGCGGATACAAGCTCTTTTGTTGTTCGATGTATTGCATCAGATAGTAACGCAAATCTTTATCCGTTGCAGAGACAATACGCTTGGACAAGTCCTCTTTTGCTATTCCGGCTCCTACAGTGAGCAAATCGCCACCGCCATTGCCACGATAAGAGTTCAACGCCACTTTATACATTTTATTCATATCGAACGGAGTGCCGTCCGCCATACTCAGGATATTTATTTTCTCGCCCTGAGACTTTGTTACATCTACCGTATAATTAATGCCGGCAGCAGAATCAAAGTTGAAACTGTAATACTCAAAGTTAGCACGCTTGCCCTCTTCTATCGGTTGCTTGAATAACAACAAATGGTCATTGGCGTCTTTCATCCGGTTGGTCCACATGGCGTATGACATTTCCAGAAAACCTTTAATCTCTTTACCGCTCAGCTCCATCACATAAAGCATATTCTCATACTTATACAGATTGAACATATCGCTCACCAGTATTTCGCCTTCAGGAATTTCGGCCTTGAAAGACAATGGAGCACATAAAGAAATATCCGCTCCCGATATATCCAACTGCAATTTATGAATCAAATCTATAAACGGCGAAGAGCCGAAGTAAGCGTCTTTGGTGGAAATCGTTCTCGAAATCTTTCCTATTTTCTGCGATACAAAATCATTGACCGCTTTATATTGTGGAGCAAAATGTGCCATAAACTCTTTACTTACCGGATATTTGTTCATATCCTCCAGCTTTCCATTCACCGATTTAGACACTACTTTTCCGTTCTTCAACTTGACCTTCAGCGTCACATCGGATACCACATTCGCATTACTTGCCGGATCAATCACCAGCACACTGTCTCCTTTGACATTGGCAACTTTCACACAAGCGCGTGTATGATCATGTCCAATCAATACCATATCAAAGCCCGGCACCTTCTTGGCAATGTCCATAGAAGGGTCTTCCACCACACTGCCCAGTACATTACCTGATTTTCCGGCGTGGAACAAACCAATCAGCACGTCAGGTTTTTCTTTCTTCCTGATGATATCCACCCAACGGACGACACATGCCTGCATATCTTCAAAACGAAGTCCGCTCCACAGCTTCTCGGGCAACCAAGAAGGAATGGCAGGAGTAATCATGCCCAGAATGGCAATCTTCACGCCATCGCGATTGATTATTTCGTAAGGTTTCAGATAAGGCTTGCCTGTGGCATTATCCACAATGTTGGCTCCCAATACGGGGAACTTGCATTGCTTTATCCAGCGGTCATACACAGCATGTCCGGTTTCTACATCATGATTTCCCATATTGCCCACCGCATACCCCATGAAGTTCTGCATCTCGGCTACCACATGAGTAGAAACCGTGTCGATGAAATTGTAGTAATACGCGGTAGGCTGTCCCTGAAGGATATCACCGTTATCAACCAAAATACAATTGTCTCCATATAACTTGCGCTGCTCCTTGACATAAGAATAAACACGCGCCAAACTTCCGTTCCACTCTTTTCTCTCTATAAAGTTATAAGGAAAGAAATTACCGTGTACGTCACTCGTTTCTATTATCTTTATCTCTACCTCTTTCACATTATCAGCTGCCGTCAGCTTTATTCCGGCCCATAGCAAAGCCGCCAAACATATTAAATATTTCATACTACACCTATTATTTTTTATTCAACGGATGAGTGAACACAAATCGTGCCCCTTCTCTATAGTTCTTATCCACCCAGATTTTACCGCCCAGATTCTCCACAATCAGCTTGCAGATAGAGAGCCCCAAACCTGTACCCTGGGAATATTCATTCAATTTCTCAAACCGCTCAAAAACCCTTTCGCTCTTATTGACAGGGATACCACATCCGGTATCTGTCACCGAGAACTCCAAACAGTTATTCTCCTTATTTATCTTGATTGCCAAACGGATAGAACCGGAAGGCGTAAATTTGGCGGCATTGGAAAGAAGATTAATCAGCACCTGCTTCAGGCGTTGTGCATCTGTCTTCAATATCAACGAAGCCACCGGAGTTTCAAACTGAAACATTGCCTGAGTACGGCGGGCATACTCTGCCGTAGTCAATGCCGTTTGGCACAGTTCCACCACATCACACTCCTCTTCCACAAACTTAATACGCCCCGACTCCATGCGGGAAATATCAAGAATATCGTTAATGAGGTGAAGCAATAAATCAGAATTCTTTTGAATGATATCACAATACTGTGCCTTTTCTTCACTCGTGGCGTCATCACCGACCAACACACTGGAAAAGCCGACAATGGCATTCAGCGGTGTGCGTATCTCATGACTCATATTAGCCAGGAAAGCCGTTTTCAATCTGTTTGCCTCTTCCGCTTTCTCCTTGGCAACCAACAGTTCTTCACCGGATTTCTCCAAATTATCCTTCAAATGATTGATGCGGACAATGTAATATACGGCTATCAGGAAGCAGGCTATCAGGAACATAAATGCCGCTACGACTCCGATTACCCAAGATTTGTATTGCTCATAAAATCCGGGAGTCCTATTCACCAGCTCGGCACCTTTGGGCAGATGGATGGAATCCAGTCCAAATTGATGCATCCGCTTTACATCAAACACATAATGGCCGGGGACAGGCACAACACCAATTTCCTTGTCGGCCTTGCCGTCTAAAAGGCTATATGCAGCATCGGCAATTTCTTTTCCCACCTTATGATAAACCGGAGTATAACCTCCTAAAGCCCAATGTCCCAAACCGACAGATGCAATGGTAAAGACCGGCAATGTAGGATTGGCGTCACGCAACATATACGTCGTGTTGCCCATCACATAGTTTTCCGTACAGTCTATGCGCCACGTACCCACCAGTACGCAGACATCGCCCGATAAATGGCGTATTCTCTCGCTGACCTCCAGAAAACTACTGGTCCGACCGTCAAGCAACATCAGTTCCAATTCGGGATATTTTTTCATCTCCTTCTTTACAAAAGCCTGCATGGAAAGACCACCATACGTGTTATCCGAGATAAACGCGACTTTCTTCAGATTCGGATAAAAACGACGCATCAGCTCAATATTCTTGTCCACATTATACTGATAGACATAACCGGAAACAATATTATAATCGGGAAAATCTTTAAAGATATCCTTACTATCAGGAGACCATTTTATCAAATCCACACTGTCTTCGGGCAAGACAACGGTATTTGCACTCACCATTCCGCAAATGGCAGGGGTTTTCTTGGCTATCTCTGAATCCTGAGAGATGAAAGCCGCCCACGCTTCCTGTCCCAACAATATAATCAGTGAAGGTGCCGAAGTGCGTTCATATTTTTCAAGAATAGAAGCCATGCGTTCTTTCCACTGGTGAGCCTCGGACAAGTTCTTGCAGTTCATGCTTTCTATCGTAATGAGACGCTTGCCTCCCCGCAGTTTATACTCGTCCATAAAAGCAGACAAGTTGTCAGAGATACTACGTGTTTCGGGATTATAAGAAGTGATAATCAGAATCATACCGTCTGTGGTCACTTCAGCCTTTAACGGACGTAAAAATCCAACCGTAAGCAGCATGACTAACAGTAGAAATCGGTATATTATTATCACTTTTTTCATTCTCTTTCAGAATAAATCTAAAAAATACAGGTGCAAAGATAATAAAATAAATTATAGCACAACTAATTGGCATGTATTTTGTTTCCCTCATAACAGACGAAATTTAACTAAAAACAATATGGCTTACATCGATTATTACAAAGTATTGGGAGTGGACAAAAACGCCACCCAAGATGATATCAAAAAGGCTTTCCGAAAGTTAGCCCGCAAATATCATCCTGACCTAAATCCTAACGACCCTTCGGCCAAAGATAAATTTCAGGAGATAAATGAAGCTAACGAGGTTTTGGGTGATCCGGAAAAGCGAAAGAAATACGACGAATACGGCGAACACTGGAAACATGCCGATGAATTTGAGAAACAAAAGCAACAATACGGAACCGGAGGCTTTGGAGGCAGGGCCGGAGGATTCGGTTCTGACGGAAACGGCTCGTACTGGTATTCTTCCAATGGCGAAGAAGGTTTCGGAGGAGGCGGAGGATTCGGCGGTAATGCCGGCGGCTTCTCTGATTTCTTCGAAGAGTTGTTCGGACATCGGGGAGCGGGAGCCGGCAGCGGACGAGGTGCCGGATTCCGAGGACAAGATTATAACGCCGAGTTACAACTGTCACTGCGCGAGGCTGCCGTGACACATAAGCAGGTACTCAACGTGAACGGTAAGAATATCCGCATCACAGTTCCTGCCGGCATTGCCAACGGACAAACCATCAAATTGCGTGGGCATGGCGCACCGGGAGTAAACGGAGGGCCTGACGGCGACCTCTATATCACCTTCGTCATACCAGACGACCCTGTGTTCAAACGTTTAGGCAATGACCTCTATGTCACTGCCCCACTCAATCTTTATACTGCCGTGCTGGGCGGTGAAGAAACCGTAGACACCCTGAACGGAAAAGTTAAGCTGAAAGTGAAACCCGAAATCCAAAACGGCACCAAAGTCCGTTTGAAAGGAAAAGGATTCCCTGTCTATAAAGAAGAAGGAAAGTTTGGCGACCTGATTGTGACTTATAACATCACCATCCCCACCAACCTGACTGAACATCAGAAAGAGTTGTTCCGCCAACTAAAAAATAGTAACAACTAAAAAAGAGAAGGATTATGCAGACCGATTTAATAATTATCAATGATTATTGTGACCGTTGCCACGTAGACCCGTCGTTTATTGTGGAACTGGAAGAAGACGGGTTAATCAACGTCCAAGTGATTGACGAGGAACGCTATATCCCGGTGTCACAGCTAGCGGAACTAGAGCGTTATACACATTTATACTATGACCTGTCCATCAACATAGCAGGCATAGATGCCATCCATCACATGCTGGAACGGATAGAATCCTTACAACATCAAGTTCGTTCACTAAAAAGCGAACTGCAATTCTACCGCTAGCAGGAACCATGACATATAAACGCGGAAGGAGACAAATGCATCAAACCGTTATTTTGAGCATTTGCCTTCTTCTTTATTTCTTCTACATGAAACCAAAAATACAATAACCCTCTGTCTGTCCCTTTTCCCCGCCATCCCCCAAGTCATTCTATATGAACCGCTTCACACTTATCTTCTTTTATACAATTACCCAACCCGACACAGTGTCCGAATACATATTGTATCACCTACAATAACGCCAACACCTTATATCATAAAAAGTATGATATGTATTTCATTGAAAAATAATGCTTTATAACACAATTAAATTTATTATCCCCAATTATTGAATATCAAAAAAACATCTATATATTTGCATTGTCCAAACAAGTTAACCATGCAAAACAAAGAATGTAAAACACCGCTGGCCAACAATCATATTTCTGTTGATTGTGTCGTAATCGGATTTGATGGGGAGCAATTAAAAGTGCTACTCATCAAACGTGTCGGCGAGGAACAGGGCGAGATATTCCACGATATGAAACTCCCCGGAAGCCTCATCTATATGGATGAAGACTTGGATGAAGCGGCCCAAAGAGTATTGAACGAACTGACCGGACTTAAGAATGTCAATCTGGTTCAATTCAAAGCATTCGGATCCAAGAACCGGACTCAAGACCCCAAAGACGTTCATTGGCTGGAACGAGCTATACAGTCCAAAGTAGAGCGTATTGTCACCATTGCCTATCTTTCCATGGTAAAAATAGACCGCACACTAAGCCGCAATCTAAGTGACTATCAGGCGTGTTGGGTAGCGCTGAAAGATATTAAGGCGCTCGCTTTTGACCACAATCTGATTATCAAGGAAGCGATGATATACATCCGCCAATACATTGAAATAAATCCCTCTTCTTTATTCAATTTATTGCCACGCAAATTCACTGCTTCCCAATTACGCATCTTATATGAACTGATTTACGGAAAACAGATTGATGTACGCAATTTCCACAAAAAAATAGCCATGATGGAATATGTGGTTCCTCTGGATGAAAAGCAACAGGGAGTGGCACATCGCGCAGCACGCTACTATCACTTTGACAAGAAGATATATAATAAAGCGAGAAGATAACAAACAACGAAAACAACAGGAATATGTATTTATTAGGTTATGACATCGGCAGTTCGTCTGTTAAAGCCAGTCTGGTAAATGCCGACAACGGCAAATGTGTATCATCTGCCTTTTTCCCAAAGACAGAAGCAAAAATCATTGCCATCAAACCGGGATGGGCCGAACAAAATCCCGACGATTGGTGGACAAACTTAAAATTTGCCACACAAGCTGTTTTGGCTGAGTCCGGCATCAGTTCCGAAGACATTAAGGCCATTGGCATTTCTTATCAAATGCACGGATTGGTATGTGTGGACAAGAATCAGCAAGTATTGCGTCCTGCCATTATATGGTGCGACTCCAGAGCTGTTCCTTACGGACAAAAGGCACTCCGTGAACTGGGAGAGGACATCTGCCTTTCTCATCTGCTGAATTCTCCGGGCAACTTTACGGCATCCAAACTGGCATGGATAAAAGAGAATGAACCTGATGTATATGCGAAGATTCACAAGGTAATGTTGCCGGGGGATTATATCGCCATGAAGCTCAGCGGCACAATCTGCACCACAGTTTCAGGATTGTCCGAAGGTATGTTCTGGGACTTTAAAGAAAACCAATTGGCCGAGTTCTTGATAAACTATTACGGCTTTGACTCCTCTTTGATAGCCGATATAAGACCTACCTTTTCAGAGCAAGGTCGCGTCTGTGCATCCGCAGCCAAAGAACTGGGTCTCAAAGAAGGAACACCGATAACTTATCGGGCAGGCGACCAGCCCAACAACGCATTGTCACTAAACGTATTCAATCCCGGAGAAATAGCTTCCACCGCAGGAACTTCGGGGGTGGTATATGGCGTCAATGGAGAAATAAACTATGATTCTCTGTCACGTGTCAATACCTTTGCCCATGTTAACCACACTGCCGAACACCCTCGTTTGGGAGTTCTGCTGTGTATCAATGGCACAGGCATTCTCAATTCATGGGTAAAACGCATGATTGCCCCCGAAGGTATCTCTTACAACGATATGAATACATTGGCGGCACAGGCTCCTATCGGCAGTGCAGGAATCAGTATTTTGCCCTTTGGCAACGGTGCGGAACGTATGTTGGAGAACCAGGAAATAGAGTGTTCCATTCATGGCCTTAACTTCAACCAGCACAGCAAAGCACACCTTATCCGTGCTGCCCAAGAAGGGATTGTATTCTCTTTCAAATATGGTATAGACATTATGGAAGCGATGGGAATCCCTGTACAGAAAATCCATGCAGGAAAAGCCAATATGTTCCTCAGTCCGCTGTTTCGCCAGACATTGGCCGGAGTGACCAATGCCGTCATCGAACTGTATGACACAGACGGTTCTGTAGGGGCTGCCAAGGGCGCAGGCATCGGCGCAGGTATTTATAAAGATAACAAAGAGGCATTTTCCACCCTCGAAAAGTTGGAAGTGATTGAACCCCGACAGAGCGACCACTCAGTCTACGCAGCCGCTTATGCACGTTGGAAGCACTGTCTGGAAATGGCAATGAAATAAAATATTAACCCTTAAAATAGATTTAATTAATATGGCAACAAAAGAGTATTTTCCCGGAATAGAGAAGATTAAATTTGAAGGTAAAGATAGTAAGAATCCCATGGCGTTCCGCTATTATGATGCAGAAAAAGTAGTCATGGGCAAAAAAATGAAAGACTGGCTGAAATTTTCCATGGCATGGTGGCACACGCTTTGTGCTGAAGGGGGTGACCAATTTGGCGGTGGAACCAAACAGTTCCCATGGAACGGAGAAAACGACAAACTACAAGCTGCCAAGAATAAGATGGATGCCGGCTTCGAATTCATGCAAAAAATCGGTATCGAATATTACTGCTTTCATGATGTAGACCTCTGTGCTGAAGCCGATACCATAGAAGAATACGAAGCCAACCTAAAAGCTATCGTAGCATACGCCAAACAAAAACAGGAAGAAACCGGTATCAAGCTGTTATGGGGTACAGCAAACGTATTCGGTCATGCACGCTATATGAATGGAGCTGCTACCAATCCTGACTTTGATGTAGTGGCACGCGCTGCCGTCCAAATAAAGAACGCCATTGATGCCACTATCGAACTGGGTGGGGCCAACTATGTATTTTGGGGCGGACGCGAAGGTTATATGTCTTTATTGAATACCGACCAGAAACGAGAAAAGGAGCATCTTGCTCAAATGTTGACCATCGCCCGCGACTATGGCCGTGCCCACGGTTTTAAAGGTACATTCCTTATCGAGCCAAAACCGATGGAACCGACCAAGCATCAATATGATGCAGATACCGAAACAGTTATAGGATTCTTGAAAGCACATAATCTGGACAAGGACTTCAAAGTCAACATCGAAGTCAACCATGCAACTTTGGCAGGCCATACATTTGAACACGAACTGGCTGTGGCTGTGGACAACGGTATGTTAGGCTCTATCGATGCCAACCGTGGCGATGCTCAAAACGGCTGGGACACCGACCAGTTCCCTATTGACAATTTCGAACTGACTCAGGCCATGATGCAAATTATCCGTAACGGTGGATTCGGCAACGGCGGTACAAATTTCGATGCAAAAACCCGCCGCAACTCCACTGACCTGGAGGATATCTTCATCGCTCATATTGCAGGCATGGATGTCATGGCGCGTGCCCTTGAGAGTGCAGCCACTCTACTGGAAGAATCTCCGTACAGACAAATGCTGGCCGACCGCTATGCCTCTTTCGATCAGGGAAAAGGTAAAGAATTTGAAGAGGGCAAGTTGACTTTGGAAGACGTTGTCGCCTATGCAAAGGCGAATGGCGAGCCTAAACAGATTAGTGGCAAACAAGAACTGTATGAAGCAATTGTCAATATGTATTGCTGATTCATAACCTTCCTTTAATCTACTATTATTATGAATTATACAGAAAAAGGTAGCAAGCTCTACCTCTTTTCCATCGTACTTGTAGCCGTCATCGGCGGCTTACTCTTCGGTTATGACACTGCTGTCATCTCCGGTGCTGAGAAAGGATTGCAGGCATTCTTTATGGGTGCCTCCGATTTTGAATATACCGATACCATTCATGGCATTACTTCTTCCAGTGCATTAATCGGGTGCATTATCGGAAGTGCCGTTTCGGGACTGTTGGCTTCTCGGTTAGGCCGTAAAAAATCCCTATTCATTGCCGGTGTACTATTTTCTTTATCAGCATTAGGCTCCTATGCTCCCGAGTTCCTCCTGTTCGAATATGGCGCTCCTTCCTATTCACTGCTGGTCGTATTCAATTTCTACCGAGTTTTGGGCGGTATCGGTGTCGGTCTGGCGTCAGCCATTTGTCCGATGTATATTGCCGAAATTGCACCAAGCAATATCCGGGGCACATTAGTGTCATGGAATCAATTTGCCATCATTTTCGGGCAATTAGTCGTGTACTTTGTAAACTTCCTGATTCTAGGTGAACACGCCAATCCGGTTATCAAAGCCGTAGAAGGAATAAATCACATTCTGAACCCGGAAGCAGCAAGCTGGACTATCGAAACCGGATGGCGACTGATGTTTGTCAGCGAAGCAGTTCCCGCAGGTATCTTCGCACTACTCGTCTTGTTTATTCCTGAGTCTCCACGTTACCTGGCAATGAACGGCAAAGACGGCAAAGCCCTTCATGTGCTCAGCCGCATCAACGGTTTATCCAGCGCCAAGTCCATACTTGCCCAAATAAAGGCTACTTCCGAAGAGAAGACTGAGAAACTATTTACTTATGGATGGATGGTTATCTTTATCGGGATCATGTTAAGTGTATTCCAACAAGCTGTTGGCATCAATGCCGTTTTGTATTTTGCTCCGCGCATTTTCGAAACCATGAACATGGGCAATCCGATGGTTCAGACAGTCATTATGGGTATCATCAATATCATGTTTACACTACTGGCTGTCTTTTCCGTTGAGAAATGGGGACGTAAACCGTTATTGATTTCCGGTTCCATAGGCATGGCGGCTGGTGCTTTGGGAGTGGCTCTCTGCAATGTTGTAACAGGGCTTCCACCAGTACTACCCGTTGTCTGCATTATGGTTTACAGTGCCTCATTCATGTTCAGTTGGGGGCCTATATGTTGGGTACTAATTGCAGAAATCTTCCCAAACACAATACGCAGTACGGCTGTAGCCATTGCCGTGGCATTTCAATGGATATTCAATTTTATCGTTTCGTCTACTTTCGTGCCGATGTACAATATGAGTTTAGGAGATATGGGTGATAAGTTCGGTCATATGTTTGCTTACGGATTATACGGCATTATCTGTATAATAGCCGCTCTCTTCGTTTGGAAACTTGTTCCCGAAACTAAAGGTAAGACATTGGAAGACATGACCAAGCTATGGAAAAACAGACAGAACAAAAAGAAATAGCCATTACAGCCCCGAACGCTTCGTTCTACTGACAGCCCCGAATGAAGGTGTGTGCAAAGCAAAATAACCGTCTTTGCGAACACACCTTCATTTTGTTTTGCGGAAGTAGGGATTTCTGATTAGTAAATATTACCTTTGCACTCCGATAGAAAACGATAAACATGGAATTATTCAGCAAAATGATAGCCACGGCACTGGGCGTTGCCGTGCACCAAGTAAATAACACATTGTCATTGTTGGCCGGAGGCGCCACCATCCCATTTATCAGCCGATACCGCAAAGAAGCAACAGGAGGGCTGGACGAAGTGCAAATTGGCGAGATAAAAGACCGCAACGATAAACTTTGCGAATTGTCCAAACGCAAAGAGACCATTTTATCTACTATTAATGAACAAGGTAAACTGACCGGTGAGTTGCGCACCCGCATAGAATCCTGCTGGGATTCTACCGAACTGGAGGACATATATCTCCCCTATAAGCCCAAACGGAAGACCCGCGCCGAAGCAGCCAGACAAAAAGGCCTGGAACCGCTTGCCACCCTCTTAATGCTGCAACGTGAAAATCATCTGGAAACCCGTATCGGCTCTTTCGTGAAAGGGGAAGTAAAAGACGAAGAAGATGCACTGAAAGGCGCCCGTGACATCATAGCCGAACAAATAAATGAGGATGAGCGCGCCCGCAACCAACTGCGCAATCAATTTTCGCGTCAGGCGGTCATTTCCTCCAAAGTGGTAAAAGGCAAGGAAGAGGAAGCCCTCAAATACCGTGATTACTTCGACTTCAGCGAACCTCTGAAACGATGCACTTCGCATCGGTTGCTCGCCATCCGCCGGGGAGAATCGGAAGGCCTGCTGAAAGTGACTATCAGTCCTGACGACGAGGAATGTAGCGACCGCCTCGAACGAATGTATGTACGTAGCAATAACGAATGTGGACATCAGGTTGCTGAAGCTGTTCGTGATGCCTACAAACGTCTGTTAAAACCATCCATAGAAACAGAGTTCGCCACCCTCAGCAAAGAGAAAGCCGATGCAGAAGCCATCCGCGTCTTTGCCGAAAACCTGCGGCAATTGTTACTCGCCCCTCCCTTGGGACAAAAACGAGTAATGGGGATAGACCCCGGATATCGTACCGGCTGTAAGGTGGTGTGTCTGGATGCACAAGGCACCCTGCTCCACAACGAAACGATTTATCCGCATCCCCCCAGAAGCGAGTATCAGCTCGCCGGACGGAAAATCATCAAATTGGTAGAACAATATGCTATAGAAGCTATCGCTATCGGCAATGGAACTGCAAGTCGGGAAACCGAACAGTTTATCACGTCACAAAGTTACGACCGGGAATTGCAGGTCTTTGTAGTGAGTGAAGACGGTGCGTCTATCTATTCAGCATCCAAAACAGCCCGTGACGAGTTCCCCGATTATGACGTGACTGTACGTGGCGCCGTATCCATCGGACGCCGTTTAATGGATCCATTGGCCGAATTGGTCAAGATTGAAGCCAAATCTATCGGAGTAGGCCAGTATCAGCATGATGTAGACCAAACTCTTTTAAAGAAGTCACTGGACCAAACGGTAGAAAGTTGTGTGAATCTGGTCGGTGTCAATCTAAATACCGCCAGTCGGCATTTACTGACCTACGTTTCAGGTCTTGGCCCCACACTTGCCCAGAATATCGTAGATTACCGTACGGCAAACGGCCCTTTTCATTCCCGAAAGGAGTTGATGAAAGTTCCCCGCATGGGAGCTAAGGCATTCGAGCAATGCGCCGGTTTCCTTCGCATCCCACAGTCAAAGAATCCGTTGGACAATTCGGCTGTCCATCCCGAAAGTTATCCGGTGGTGGAGCATATTGCGAAAGACCTTAATTGTACGGTGGACGACTTAATAAAGAATAAAGAGTTGCGTACCAAAATTGATATTAAGAAGTATGTTTCCGACACAGTCGGGCTTCCCACGCTGACGGATATCATGCAGGAGCTCGACAAGCCGGGGCGTGACCCCCGCCAACAAATCCAAGTGTTTGAATTTGACAAGAACGTGCGCACCATCGATGATTTGAAAGAAGGCATGATACTGCCGGGCATCATAAACAATATCACCAACTTCGGTTGCTTTGTCGACATAGGCATCAAGGAAAACGGCTTAGTACATGTATCCCAGCTCTGCAGGGAATTTGTGAGTGACCCGAGCACCGTAGTCAGGATACATCAGCATGTTCAAGTCAAAGTGATGACTGTCGACAAGGAAAGAAAGAGAATACAATTAACGATGATTTTAGACTGACAATAAAATAAGACAATGGAACAAGAAATTTGCAATTGGTTTGTTTTTTATAAAGACCAGATTCTAATCGTACAGACAGAAAACGGATATCATGTGCCTCGCTGTGCAGAACCTCCCGTGACAATCCCTATCGGCAGCACTATCCACACGATAGGAGAAATGGACGGACTTTCCTGTAAGACTTACTCTCTGTACACTCCCATTCCGGGCTCCGAAAGCCCGACAAGACAAATGGTGGGGCTCCGGGCTTCTTTTGATTTTCTGCCATTGCAAGAATACCAAATGGGAGGCAAGGCTTTCCAAATACTAAACTGGGATCAAAACAGCCGTTACTGTCCGTCATGCGGCGTTCCGACCCATCAAATCTCTCCCATTGCAAAAAAATGTCCGCAATGCCGACAAGAGTTTTATCCGCGTATTTCTCCGGCAATCATCGTGCGCATACGAAAAGAAGACAGTATCCTGTTGGTGCATGCCCGTAACTTTCGCGGTACATTCAATGGGCTTGTCGCCGGTTTTCTGGAACCCGGAGAGACACTGGAAGAGTGTGTACACCGCGAAGTAGCGGAAGAAACCGGACTGCACATCAAGAACCTGAAATATTTCGGCAGCCAGCCGTGGCCTTATCCCAGCGGTATCATGATAGGATTTACTGCTGATTATGAAAGCGGTGAAATTAAACTACAGACGGAAGAATTAAATGCCGGAGCTTTCTATTCTAAAGACAACCTGCCTGAAATACCGGGAAAACTCAGTCTGGCAAGAAAATTGATAGATGACTGGTTGGGTGAAAATAGTCAAACGGATTTAGGATAATTACAATTAGTATTTGCTATCTTTGCATTATGGAATGGTTAAATAGTCTATTTTTCGAGCATACTCCCTTACAGGCGGTAGTCATCCTGTCGATAATTATTGCCGTAGGTCTCGGCTTGGGTAAGATTCATGTATTCGGAATCTCCCTGGGAGTTACCTTTGTTTTTTTTGCCGGCATTCTGGCAGGACATTTGGGATTCTCCATCGACTCCAACATGCTGAATTATGCCGAAAGTTTCGGCTTGGTGCTCTTTGTTTATGAATTAGGATTGCAAGTAGGTCCGGGTTTTTTCAGTTCTTTCCGAAAGGGAGGGGTCCAACTTAATATGCTTGGAATGGGAGTGGTGCTGATTGGTACAGTGATGACTGTGGCATTAAGTAAACTCACTACTATCCCGATGAGCGACATGGTAGGTATCCTCTGTGGAGCTACGACCAACACTCCCGCGTTGGGAGCCGCCCAACAGACTTTAAAACAACTCGGCGAACCAGCCAATGGAGCAGCTTTGAGTTGTGCAGTGACTTATCCGCTGGGAGTGGTCGGTGTCATCCTTGCCATGCTGGTGGTTCGCAAGCTTTTTGTACGCCCCTCGGATATCGAGACAAACGATCACGAAGATACCAACCAGACTTTCATCGCCACCTTTAAAATACACAACCCCGCTATTTTTAATAAAAGCATCAAAGAAGTAGCCGAATTGAGTTATCCCAAATTTGTCATCTCCCGCTTGTGGAGAGACGGAACTGTGAGTATTCCCACTTCCGAAAAGGTATTGAAAGAAGACGACCGCTTGCTGGTCATCGCTACCGAAAAGGACGCCCCTACCCTTACCATTCTTTTCGGCGAACAGGAAGCTCAGGACTGGAATAAAAAAGACATTGACTGGAATGCTATCGACAGCCAGTTGATTTCCAAGCACATTGTTGTCAGCCGTCCTGAAATCAATGGAAAAAAACTTGGTTCGCTACGTCTGCGCAACAGCTATGGAATCAATATCAGCCGTGTGATGCGCAGTGGGGTGCAACTGCTTGCAACACCGGGATTAATCCTCCAATTAGGTGACCGGCTCACAGTGGTAGGCGAAGCGAAAGCCATAGAAAACGTAGAAAAAGTATTGGGAAATACGACTCGTACATTGAAAGACCCCAATCTTGCCGCCATCTTTATCGGCATAGTACTCGGATTGATTCTCGGTTCAATTCCCATCGCTATTCCCGGAGTCAGCACTCCTGTCAAACTCGGACTTGCCGGAGGCCCTATCGTAGTAGGTATCCTTATCGGTTGTTTCGGACCACGTTTCCATCTGATTACATATACGACCCGAAGCGCCAACCTGATGTTGAGAGGAATAGGATTATCACTCTATCTGGCATGTCTGGGTCTGGATGCCGGAGCCCACTTCTTTGAAACTGTAATGCGCCCCGAAGGAGCAATCTGGATTGGCTTGGGATTTGCCATCACTTTTCTTCCGGTCGTAATCATGGCGCTTATTGCTTTGCGAATGAGCCATCTGGACTTTGGCAGCACTTGCGGAATGCTGTGCGGAAGCATGGCCAATCCCATGGCGCTTAATTATGCCAACGACACTTTACCCGGTGACAACCCCGCAGTGAGCTATGCCACCGTATATCCGCTGTCCATGTTCAGCCGTGTCATTATTGCACAACTAATACTCATGTTCTTTTTATAAAATATAACCATGAACGCTTATAATCAAATTACCCCCGAAACCATACAGGAAGATATGCGATACCTGCAACTGTTATCGCGCAGCTTCCCGACCATAGCCGATGCCAGTACAGAAATCATCAACCTGGAAGCTATTCTCAACCTTCCCAAAGGAACAGAACACTTTTTGGCGGATTTACATGGAGAATATGAGGCTTTTCAGCACGTATTACGTAATGCTTCGGGAGCTATCAAACGAAAAGTAAACGAAATATTCGGCAATACTTTACGTGAAAATGAGAAGAAAGAACTTTGCACCCTGATTTATTATCCCGAACAAAAGCTGGATCTTATCAAGGGGGTGGAAACAGATATAGACGACTGGTATGTCATTACGCTCAACCAATTGGTTCGTGTCTGCCAAAATGTTTCTTCCAAATATACGCGTTCCAAAGTACGGAAAGCACTTCCCAAAGAATTCTCGTACATCATTCAGGAATTGCTGCACGAAAGTTCAATGGTACCCAACAAGCAGGCCTATATCAATGTTATTATAAGTACGATTATCAGCACCCGCCGTGCAGATGATTTCATTATTGCACTTTGTCAACTCATCCAGCGTCTCACTATCGACACACTGCACGTATTAGGAGACATTTTTGACCGCGGCCCCGCTCCCCACCGCATCATGGACATTCTTTGCAACTATCATAATTTTGATGTACAGTGGGGAAATCATGATATTTTATGGATGGGAGCAGCAGCCGGAAACGAATGTTGCATGGCCAATGTACTCAGATTGGCAATGCGTTATGGAAACCTGTCCGTACTTGAAGACGGATATGGTATCAATCTTCTGCCGTTGGCAACCTTTGCCATGGAAACTTATGCCGAAGATCCGTGCAGCCTGTTCGGACCGAAGGTAGAAGGTCAGGAATGTCCTTACAATGAAAAGACCCTGCGCATGATTGCTCAAATGCATAAAGCCATCAGTATCATACAGTTCAAGTTGGAGGCGGAAATAATCAAGCGCCGCCCCGATTTCGAAATGGATGACCGTATGCTGCTTCACCGCATTGACTTTGAACGGAATATTCTGACCTTGGACGGAAAAGAATATGAGCTGAAAGACTGTTTCCTGCCAACAGTAGATTCTGCCGATCCCTACAAGTTGACTCCCGAAGAAAGAGAAATAATGAACAAGCTCCATCATTCATTTGTCAGCAGCGAAAAGCTGAAAAAGCACATGCGTTGTTTGTTCCGCTATGGATGCATGTATACCGTAAGTAACTCCAACCTGCTGTTCCATGCTTCTGTTCCTCTAAATGAAGATGGCAGCTTAAAAGAAGTTATGATATCCGGAAAGGCCTATAAAGGTAAAAAACTGCTCGAAAAGGTCGGACACCTGATACGCACAGCCTATTTTGCAGAAGAAGATAATGAAGAGAAGCAATTTGCCATAGACTATGTTTGGTACCTATGGAGTGGCAAGGATTCGCCCGCTTTTGACAAAAACAAGATGGCTACCTTTGAACGCTACTTTCTGAAAGAAAAGGAACTGCACAAAGAAATAAAAGGACACTACTACACTCTTCGCAACGAAGAAAAAGTATGTGACATGCTTTTAGATGAGTTCGGAGTAGTAGGAAAACACCGTCATATCATAAACGGCCATGTTCCGGTTAAGACCATTCAAGGTGAAAACCCGATTAAAGCCAATGGCAAAATGATGGTGATAGACGGAGGATTCTCCAGAGCTTATCATTCAGAAACCGGCATTGCCGGATATACATTAGTCTATCACTCACGCGGCTTCCAGCTAGTCCAGCATGAACCTTTTACATCCATGCAAAAAGCAATAGAAGAAGGACAGGATATTAAATCGAGTACACAAATCGTAGAACTCAGTTCACAAAGGATGATGGTGAAGGACACAGACAAAGGTCGGGAGTTAGTCACCCAAATCAACGATTTGAAAAAACTACTCGTGGCCTACCGCATGGGACTCATTAAAGAAAAAGCCCTGTAAGGACATAAAAAAAGAGGTCGGCAGCTTCACAGTTGCCTTCCTCAACAAACTTTAATGTAATACATCTAAAAAATAAAAATGATATATTTTAAAAGAATCATCTTAACACTTGATTCGTCATCGAATCAGGAAAAACCACTGTTGGTTTGAACGACTTGGCCTCTTCAAAGTCCATCATTGCATAAGACATAATGATTACGATATCTCCCACCTGCACTTTGCGTGCGGCCGCACCATTCAGACAAATACATCCCGAACCGCGCTCTCCTTTGATGATATACGTTTCAAAACGTTCTCCATTATTATTATCTACAATGTGTACTTTCTCACCGGCAATCATATTGGCGGCATCCATCAAATCTTCGTCAATCGTGATACTACCCATATAGTTCAGATTGGCTTCTGTCACGCGGACACAATGAAGTTTAGACTTCAACACTTCAATCATCATAGCTTTTCCTTATATTTTATATTGTCAATCAAGCGTACCTCACCACAAAATACGGTAATGCAACCTACTGCATATTCCGTATCTTCCCAACTGGCAATCTTCTGCAGGTTATTTCCATCCACTATCTCAAAGTATTCCAAACGCAAACCTTTGGAAGCGGCAATAGCATCCTCTACAAACTTCTGAGTTTCTGCCACTGTATGCGATGCAGCAAAAGTACGGCTCTTAAATAAAGTTTGCGATATATTCAATGCATATTCTCTTTCTTCAGGCAAAAGACGTGCGTTACGGCTACTCAAAGCCATGCCGTCTTCTTCGCGAACGATAGGACAACCCACAATCTGCAGTTTGAATTCCATCTGTTTCACCATTTCACGAATAATAGCCAACTGCTGGAAATCTTTCTCGCCGAAATAAGCACGGTCAGGCTCTACAATCATAAATAGTTTGCTTACAATCTGACACACCCCATTAAAATGCCCCGGACGGAATTTTCCTTCCATCACTGTATCCAATGGAGCGTAACTGAATTGGCGTGTATCCGGCTCCGGATAAATTTCTTCCACCGACGGAGCAAAAACAAAAGACGCCCCTACCTTCTCCAATAATTCACAATCAGCATCCAACGTACGCGGATATTTAATCAAGTCGTTCCGGTCGTTAAACTGGGTAGGATTCACAAAATCACTCACCACCACCACATCATTCTCGGCAACAGCACGTTTCACTAATGAAGCATGACCTGCATGCAACGCTCCCATCGTAGGGACCAAACCGATTGTTTTTCCTATACTACGCAGGGCATTAAGCTCTGACTGAAGCTCTTTAATCGTATGAACTAACTTCATTTTATCTTACTTCTTTTTAAGTGGTTTCCATTAAAACGGCTGCAAAGTAAACCATTATTTTGGAGATAACGAAAAAAAAAACGTTTTATTAGTAACCAAAGATATGCCAATAACGACAACTTCAGCTCGTTATCGGACACAAATATAATACTTTTTCCCCTTATTATCAGACCCTTAACAAATCATAAGGAATTATTAAGTGTGTATTTTTGTCTCTCTCAGCTATTTTTTTTATATCTTTGCAAAATGTTTATGAGCAACAAAAAGTTAAGATGAAGGCAAATAAAGTTTTATTTATTACACAAGAGATTACCCCTTACGTTCCCGAATCCGAAATGGCAAACATGGGAAGATATCTTCCTCAGGCTATTCAGGAAAAAGGCAGAGAAATCAGAACTTTTATGCCGAAGTGGGGCAATGTTAATGAACGCAGAAATCAATTACACGAAGTCATTCGCCTGTCGGGTATGAACCTGATTATCGACGATACAGACCATCCGTTGATTATCAAGGTTGCGTCAATCCAAGCCGCCCGCATGCAGGTATATTTCATTGATAATGATGATTATTTCCAGCACCGTCAAATGGTAGCTGATGAAAACGGAGTAGAATACACAGACAATGACGAACGTGCTATCTTCTATGCACGCGGTGTATTGGAAACAGTAAAGAAACTGCGTTGGTGTCCTGACGTTATCCATTGTCAGGGCTGGATGAGTGCATTTGTACCTCTCTACATTAAAAAAGCATATCAGGACGAACCGTCTTTCAGAGATTCTAAAGTTGTATTCTCTGTATTCGGAGATGATTTTAAGTCGGAATTTCAAGGCGATTTAGTCGAGAAGTTGATGCTGAAAGGCATTGAAAGAAGTGATGTAGACAACATTATCAAGACTCCGGCTAATTATGAAGAGCTTTGTAAACTGGCTATCGCCTATTCAGACGGTGTCATCCAAAATAGTGAGAAAGTAAATGAGAATGTAATGAAGTTCGCACGCGAATCAGGTATTCCTGTTCTTGATTACCAATCACCCGAAACCTATGTAGACGCTTTTAATAACTTCTACGATGAAGTTTGGGAGTTTGAAAAGAAATAAATCAATATAGATTACGAAAATGAAAATCAAATATTTATGCGCATTGTTGTTAGCCGCACTTATATACAGTTGCGACGATACGACACCGGGCGTCGGTGATACTACAATTCCGGACGGAGACCACATTCAGGCCGGAGGTAAAATTTATGATGTCACGACCCGTTCTATTTTAGCGGATTCCGTATATGCACGTACCAGTACCGCCTATTTGGGACGTTATACCGACCCTCAGTTCGGTGAATTCACGTCCGACTTTATGGCGCAATTCAACTGTACGGATGATTTCGAGTTCCCCGAAGCTGTGCAAGAGATTACAGGACTGACACTCTTTATCCAGTATACGACATTTTTCGGAGATTCCCTAAACTCCATGCGCATGAGAATTGATACCTTGGACAAGGTAATACCGGAGGGAGACTTGAACACATTTTATACAAATGTAAATCCCGACAATTATTACAACGAAAGTGCCAAACCTATCGCCGTAAAAGCTTACTCGGCAGCCGGAGCTGATGCTCACCTCACTGATACACTTGGCAGCAGATATTATACTCAAACCATAAAATTGCCCACTAATCTTGGGAAATTTATGTATGAGAAATATAAGGAAGATAAAAACAACTATAAGAATGCCGATGCTTTTATCAAGAATGTCTTAAAGGGCATCTATGTACGTTGCACACATGGCGACGGTACTATTCTGTATATCGACAACCTTGACTTGCGTATGCATTTCAGCAGATTGATTAAGAGTTCTTCCAACAAGCTCGACTCTTTGGTAAATACGTTCGCTGATTTTGCCGCAACAAAAGAGGTAATTCAGGCCAATCGTTTCCAGAATTCCGAAAGACTGAAAGAACTGGTGGACAAAGATAATTGTACTTACATAAAGACTCCTGCCGGAATCTATACAGAAGCGACACTGCCTGTTGACGAAATATATGATATGCATCAGAATGATACATTGAATGCTGCGACCCTTTCTTTTACCCGCTTTAACGAAAAGAACAACGGTAGCTTTACAATGGGTATTCCTCAGTATCTATTAATGGTAAGGAAGAAGGAGATGTACTCGTTCTTTGAAGAGAATAAGATTACTGACAATATATCCTCTTTCATCACAAGCTTTACCAGCAGCAGTAATAAATATACTTTCTCCAATATTGCCCAACTGATTACTTACTGCATTGAAGAGAAGAAGAAAGGATTGGCTGATGACCCTGCGTGGGTTGAAAAGAATCCTGATTGGAATAAAGTTGTGCTGATACCTGTAAAGGTGGACTTTGATACAAACAATTCGATTATCGGGGTAAGCAACAACTTGGGTATGGAGAGTGCTGAGTTGAAAGGCGGCACCAAAGCAGGAAATGAATTAAAGATGCAAGTCTTATATACCAAATTCTAACGGCACGGATTACACACGTTAGTACGCATAGGAGTGTGTCAAAACTATCCCATCGTCAGCTGTAGGGGCAGGGTTTGCCTGTCTGAAGACACAAAGCAAACTGTTTTCGGGCGAGCGAACCTTGCCCCTACGAACTAAACGACAGCATTATCCACGTTTTGACACACACATGCGTATATATGTTAAGGTCACACGTATATACGTGTGAAGCTATGCTTGCGTAGGCATAAAAAAGAGGAGGCAAAAGTCCAAAACGATTTGACTTTTGCCCCCTTTATCTTATCTTAGAATATAATCGGGTTAAATACCCAATGACTTTCTTACGGCCTCTACTTTTTCTTCGGCAGCAGCATTAGCGGCATCATAACACTTAGGACATCCCATCTCGCCTTTTACTTCCACATAGAACTTAATCTTTGGTTCGGTACCTGAAGGACGAACAGAAATCTTAGTACCGTCTTCTGTGAAATATTGCAATACATTAGATGTTTCAGGCATATTGATATCCGTCACATTACCCTCGCCGTCTGTAGCTTTCAGAGTCTTGTAATCTTTTGCCAATACCACTTTAGAACCACCGATTTCTTTCGGAGGATTAGCACGGAAGTTCTCCATCATTGCTTTGATTTCATCTGCACCACTCTTACCGGGCTTCACCACATTGACAGTCGTTTCTTTAGAAAAACCATATTCCACATAGATATCCATCAAAACATCAAACAAGGTCTTGCCCTGGTCTTTGGCCCAAGCACAGATTTCAGCCAACAGTGTACAAGCAGAGACAGCATCTTTATCACGAACGAAGTCTTCAGCCAAGAAACCATAACTTTCTTCACCGCCACCGATATACTGCTGTTTGCCTTCACTCAAACGGATTTCGCGTGCAATCCATTTAAAACCGGTATAACAGTCGCGCATCTCAATCTTATTCTTGTCGGCCACAGCCTTGATAAGTTCAGTAGTAACAATGGTCTTGACGATAAAATCATTATCCTTCATCTTACCCATTGCAATACGGTTCTTGATAATGTAATATAAGAAAAGCAAGCAAGTCTGATTACCGTTAATCAATACCCATTCGCCTTTGTCATTCTTACAAGCCATACCTACACGGTCGGCATCCGGGTCACTGGCCATCACAATATCAGCATCAATCTTCTTAGCCAAATTTATAGCCATAGACAAAGCCTCTGCATTTTCGGGATTCGGTGAAATAACAGTTGGGAAATCACCGCTCTTCACCATCTGTTCGGGCACACAGTGTACGTTTTCAAAGCCCCACTGCTTCAAGGCACGCGGAATCAGCATCATACCGGTTCCATGAATCGGAGTATACACAATGCTCAAATCCTTCTGACGCTTAATTACTTCAGGATCAATGGAAATAGTATGAACCTTATCCAAATAAATACTATCTATGTCCTCGCCAATTACCTGAATCAGTTCTTTGTTTCCTTCAAACTTAATATCGGCAGCCGAAGCAATCTTATTCACCTCGTCAATAATACCTTTATCGTGAGGAGCCAACACTTGCGCACCATCGTCCCAATATGCCTTATAGCCGTTATATTCTTTCGGATTATGAGAAGCTGTCAGGATAATACCGCTTTGACATCCCAAATGACGAATGGCAAAAGACATTTCAGGAGTCGGACGCATATCTTCAAACAGATATACCTTAATGCCGTTAGCCGAGAATATATTCGCTGAAATTTCAGCAAACAAACGGCTGTTATTACGACAATCGTGACCTACCACAACAGATATTTGTTCAAGGTCTTTAAAATTCTTATTAAGATAGTTTGACAAACCCTGAGTAGCTGCACCGACAGTATATATATTCATGCGATTGCTGCCTACTCCCATGATACCTCGCAAACCGCCTGTACCAAATTCCAAATCCTTATAAAATGCTTCTATCAAGTCGGTTTTATCTTCATTTTCCAACATACGTTTCACTTCTGCCTGAGTTTCGGCATCGTACGCAGGAGTTAACCACTTCTTTGCTTTTTCAGTCACTTGCTGAATCAATTCTTCATTTTCCATGTGATTTATTTTATTAGGGTTAATATTTTAATAATACGCAAATGTAAAATAATAAGTTCACAATTCCTATCTTTTGAAGAAATAAATTATAATGGAATCCACACCGATATCCATAAAAAAAACGAATCCGCATTACACCTTCGCAAAGATGTAATGCGGACAGCTTTCCATTGTCGAATGAATTAGGAACAGGCTTACTGTTCTGTCACCTTATAACGGTCTCCTGTGGCTTTCACCAATTCTTCCAAAAACTCTTTGGGGTAGCCCGGACGTACAAGCGGGGCACAGTTTCCTGTTTCCGGACGTAAGATAGAACCGTTCTGTGCCATCTTCTTCACTGCACCATCATTATATTTCACGATAAGGAATTCACCCAATTTCTTCCAACTGTCGACCGCCGATTGTGCTGTCATACAAGAATAGTTAGTCAAGAACTCTTTCGCTTTAACCGGATCTTTCTCATAAAGGCTCAAGGCAGCATTTTCAATACCACTCTGTGCACTGTCATAAGTATCCTCCAAATTGTTTTGAACCGCACGCATGTCATCAATCATCAAACTGTATCGAGGACGAATCATATCGGCCACCCAGTTGTAAATCCAAAACGCAGAATTCCATGAGAAGGTTACACAGTCTGCTTCTTTACCGCTATAACAATCAGGAACTCTGTCTGTACAGCAATAGACTGGAGCAAAAACTGTCATGTTGGCATCATCCGCACCAAACCACAATACACCACCTATCGCATCGGGAAGTTCAGCACGCATCTGTGCCACAAATGTAAATGCAGTCTGCTGAGTAGAAATCGGACGTTCGTTAAAGTACTCCTTGTCGCCTACCTTATAAGTCAACGGCGACAAACGATAAGGCGTTTTAAAGGGACCTGCTCCCGGATCATTAGTTATATCCAGCGGAGTGCCTTCATAATGATCGCGCATGGCTCTTTGCACATCGCGTACAGACAGTTTACGGTCGGGCTTGATATAAAGAGGCATAGGCTCCTTGCTGTCTCCCTTTATATAAGGCAAATAGGTGTCTCCTACCGCTTTATTAAACATATTATAGTAGCTCCATACACGTGCTTCGCAGAAACGGAGCCCACCGAAGTCCAGAGGATTATAGGCATCCGAAAAACTAAAATCCTTGTTCATACCGTCAAAATAACCTTTCTCACGAGCAAACGAAATCACATCAGGAGAGTAAAGACAGTTATCCTTATCGTTCATATTGAATTTATGGATGCGGCTTTGATTAGCATGTGCTGCAATACAATCGTCCGGTATTCGGACAGCTACCCAGACTGCGCCTTTCACACCCGGTCCTTTGCCTATCATTTCCAGAATCCAGACCTCATTGGGGTCTGCAATAGAGAATGACTCGCCACTGCTGTAATAACCGTATTCCTTGACTAAGTCAGTCATCACTTCAATAGCTTCCTTCGCTGTACGCGAACGTTGGAGAGCAACATAAATGAGGCTGCCGTAATCCATAATGCCGGTAGTATCCACCAACTCCTCACGTCCGCCAAAGGTCGTTTCTCCAATCGTCACCTGATATTCATTCATATTGCCTACCACATTGTAAGTCTGGGGAGCTTCCTTTATCTGCCCCAAATACTTACCTGTATCCCATTCATGAATATCACGCATGGTACCTTTGGGGTGCACACCTGCCGGATAATGATATAACTCACCGAACATTCCGTATGAATCGGCTGAATAAGATACAATAACCGAACCGTCTGTCGATGCCTTTTTGCCAACAATAAAGTTGGTACAGGCCAGTGTTTCGGTCACGGCTGCCATCAACAAGGCAGCTCCTAAAATTAGCTTGTTCTTCATTTATATAACTTTTTAATTGTGTTATTCTGTTTTCTACTGCTTAATATTTATATTCTTCCCGCGTCTCGTTGCCACAATAATCGGTCACAATAATCTCTAACTTATGGGGCACTCCCCTCTTCAAACGCTCCGGATGCTTCATTGACAGCCGGGCTGTTTTCGAGCTGAAGCCGAAAAGTGCAAACCGGCCATCAATCATCACCTTATAACCTTTAACACCTGTTTCGGCATCACCAATCCTGAATTGTATATTTCCACTTTTCCATTGGGGCTTGTTCAGAGGAGTGACCCTCGGAGGAACCGTATCGACAGCCACAGTGTATGTCCCCAACTCACGAATGGTTGTTTTCATCCAGCCGTTATCAAACTCCCCTCCTGCCGAACCCTTCTTATTCCCCCATTTACGGGCTATATAATATTTCGACGTGTCCGACACCGGAAGATGGCGTATACCAATCATCAGCGTACATCCCGCCTGCAAAGGTACAGCTTCGTCGTGCAACTGATATTCATAAGAGATAGCGGCAGTATCCTTTATCACTTTACTGTTCAATGCAATGTCTTCATACAACATTCCCCGCGGAATCACCAATTCCATCCCGGGTTCTTGCACCACATTACCCTTATTCCATTCCAAATAATGTTTCACCTGCGGATGATATTCTTCTATCGGCATCCGGCATCCGCGCACAACAAACCGATATGTATTTTTATTGCCATACAAATCTTCCAATTCATAACGGAAGTGATAATCCCGTTCCTCATCAATTGTCACGACTCCCCCTTTTTCATTGGCCTGCAACATACGCAAAGGATTTCCCGGAAGTACCTGCGAACGCATCACCCAACTATTATTCTTCACATGCTCCTCATAATCCGTCCAAGCGTTAATCATGCGGTTTTCTTCCGGCAAAACGCCATCCACCGTACTTCGGAACACTTCAACCGTATCTACATAAAGCACTACAGAACGCACCCCATAATTATTATGTGTGCCATCCATATAGTCATAAGCCTTTATACCTGCTGCTATTTCTCCCCAAGCCTCAACCGGAGTTCCCAGTGCGGAGACCGGAATCGCTTTCTTCTTTGCAGCCCCATTCACCACTCCCTTCCCGGGCTGAGGGTAAAGCATCACCAAAGTGGCACGAGGGGGAGTCGTATCTTTCACCTTATCTGTATAGAACTGCAAAGGGTCTATCAACTCGCCGGTATCTGTATGACGAATCTCCATGTGCAAATGAGGGCCAAACGAATACCCCTCATTCCCACTCAAAGCAATAATCTCACCGGCCTTAAAAACCAGTTGGTCAGGTTCAAACTTTAAGTCTACCGCAAAAGTTTCATTCTCATACTGATATTCTTCCACCAACTTCGCCACAGCCGGAGCAAATTTCGAGATATGTCCGTACACGGAAGTATAGCCATTAGGGTGAGTGACATACAAAGCCTGTCCATAACCTCCGGGGGTAACCGATACACGGCTCACATAACCGTCGGCTATGCAATGAATGGGCTTGCCAATCTCCCCCTGCGTTTTAAAATCCACCCCTCCGTGAAAATGATTGGCACGCAACTCTCCAAAATTACCGCTTAAAGTCAACGGAAAATCAAAAGGAGAAATAAAAGGTTTATCAGGATGTTCCTGTGCCTGAGACGCCAGACAGCCTCCCAGTGCAAGGGCCAATATATAAGTGCGTATCGTCATTTTTTCCTATCTGTTTTTCTATTCTTTTCTGCCCCTGCATACGGGCAGGTGCAAACTTACAAAATAAATTCAAAAGTTCCTCTTAATTTGTGTTGCTAAACATACTCCTGAAAGAAAAAAAACAAAGCTGCAGGAAACCTACTTTTCTGACATTTTGTTACCTTTGATATATTCAAACCCCTTAAATGTGACGATTATGATAGTAGGAATTCCTAAAGAAATCAAAAACAACGAGAATCGTGTATCGTTAACTCCCGCGGGAGCACGAGAGTTGGTGCAAAGAGGTCACACGGTGTATGTCCAGCACACCGCCGGTACTAACAGTGGATTTGCCGATGAGGACTATGAAAAGGCCGGAGCGCATATACTCCCCACCATCGAAGATGTGTATGGAACTGCCGAAATGATTATCAAAGTCAAAGAACCTATCAAAAGCGAATACAGCCTGGTGCGCGAGGGGCAATTAGTATTCACCTATTTCCATTTTGCCTGCGACCTGCAATTGACGGAAGCTATGATAAAAAGCAAATCGGTATGTCTGGCTTACGAAACCGTAGTGGACAAACAAGGCACGCTGCCCTTATTGATTCCGATGAGTGAAGTGGCCGGACGTATGTCTGTGCAGGAGGGTGCACGTTTTCTAGAGAAACCACAAGGTGGAAAAGGAATCTTGCTGGGTGGAGTTCCAGGGGTAAAACCGGCAAAGGTATTAGTTTTGGGCGGCGGAGTTGTGGGAACCAATGCCGCTTTAATGGCTGCCGGACTGGGAGCAGATGTCACCATTTGCGATATATCTCTTCCTCGCCTAAGACAACTCAATGAATTTATGCCCAAAAATGTGAAAACATTATTCTCATCCACCCACAATATAGAGCAAGAGCTCGCTACCACCGATTTGGTAGTAGGGGCAGTTTTGATTCCCGGAGCAAAAGCTCCTCACCTCATTACCCGCCCTATGCTCAAACTGATGAAAAAAGGAAGTGTATTGGTAGATGTAGCCATTGACCAAGGAGGTTGTTTCGAGACATCACACCCCACCACACATGCCGAACCGACGTATGAAGTCGATGGAATCATCCATTACTGTGTAGCCAATATCCCCGGAGCGGTGCCATGCACTTCCACTCTGGCACTGACCAATGCAACATTGCCTTATGCCGTCAAGCTGGCTGACATGGGCTGGAAAAAAGCCTGTGAAACAGATTCCGGACTCAAGAAAGGATTGAATATCGTGGATGGTAAAGTAGTATTCCCGGCTGTTGCAGAAGCCTTCGGATGGAACATATAATCTCCCTTTAAAGAAGCGAATGTATTAAAAGCCATAGCATTATCACAACGATAATTCTTACTGGTTTTTAATACATTTCTTTATTTTGAACCATCAAGCTTTTCCTCCGTACGGCTCACCACCCATATACTGCCTTCGTAAAGTATATACATCGGGACAGATACCATCAACAACGTAAACACATCAGAGGTGGGAGTGATAACGGCACCGACAATCAAAATAATGACAATGGCATGACGACGATACCGCCGCATAAATCCGGCTGTAAGAAAACCCAATTTGGCAAACAACCAGCAAAGAACAGGTATTTCAAACACAATCCCCATCATGAGATTCATCATCATTAAAGTGTCTATGTAAGAAGACAGCGTGATGGTATTTTCTATGGCATCACTCACCTGATACGTGGCCAGAAATCGGAATGTAAGAGGGAAAATAAGAAAATAGTTCAACAAGACACCCGACATAAAAAGAATATACCCCCACCCTACAACCCGCGTGGAATATTTTTTCTCGCTTTCGTATAATGCCGGTGACACAAAGCGAAATAATTGATAAATGATATAAGGGGAAGCCAACAAGATACCGGCATACATCGATACACTCATGTGAGTGACAAACTGTGCCGCCAATTGTGTATTTATCAGCTTTACACTAAAAGTCTCCGGGCATAATGATGGCATAGAAATCCAATTTGCCATCTCGCAGAAAAGCCGGTATATAATAAAATCAGACTCTTTAGGCGCAAGGACAATGGCAAATAATTCATCTTTAAAGAAAAATGCAATCAGCATAAGGGTAATCACCGCCACCATCATGCGAAACAGAACACGGCGCAATTCATCTAAATGCCCCCAGAAGGTAAGTGCCTCATGCTGTCCATTTCTCATCTTATCCATAACTGCTGCCCACCAAACAATCCACCTCACTTATCTTTCTGTTGTGTGTCTTTGTCCTCTTTATCCTTCGGTTCGTCTTCAATTCCATTCATTCCGTCCTTAAAACTTTTCACCCCTTTGCCTAAGCCCTTCATCAGCTCAGGAATCTTCTTTCCTCCGAAAAACAAAAGTATGATGAGAGCAAGAAACAGCACTTCCTGCATACCCAATCCTAAAAATAACAATGTGGCTATCATTTTCCTTATCCTTATTTATTTCTGCAAATATAATCATTTCAGCCACCAAGCCCCATCATTTTTTTCTCTTTTCTTATTAATATTATCAAATATTCTCCTACCTTCGCAAGAAATTGATAAAATACACGCTATGAAATGTTACAAATTCATTAGTTTATTGGTTGTGTTCTTTGCGATAACAACATTGACACACGCCCAAAGTACAGGACCATGCACGGGTAGTGAGTATACCACTAACACCGAGTATTTCCGTGCGTATGCATCTGCACTGAGCAGTGATGCGACAGCTTCCAAGAAGAAAGCCATGACCAGTGCCCGAACAGCTCTTGAAAACCAAATTAAAACAAAAGCAGAAGCCGCCGCCAAATCACAGACTAAAATATCCGGCGCTGACATAGCCCAACTCAACAGTTTGATTCAGGGAGCAATACAACAAGAAGTGGTTAAAATGAAAGTCATCTGCGAGAACAGTGAACAAACCGGCGGACGATATAAAACACATATCGTGGTAGAAGTCACCAAAGCGAATGTATTGACGAATATTGTCAACAGTGCCAAAAACGATGAACAACTGAAAGCGAACTTCGAAGAAAGTAAATTCAAACAGGCTTTTTAAGTGTTCCCCAAAACTCTTTGGTCTTTTTCAAAAACTCTTTAGTCTTTTCTAAAAACTCTTTGGTCTTTTCTGAAAACTCCTTAGTCTTTTTAAAAGCCTCTCGAACCTTTTCCAAAAGAACAAGGGAATGTATCAAAACTTCCCTTTTATCGAAATCACCCTCGCTACAGCTGCCTGTGGCGAGGGTGATTTTTAGTTTAGGAGCATTTCGACACACTCTATTTAAATATATCGAAGTTCTGATATCTAATCTTAGAACAATAATATATAAGCCAATGTGCTCAAGCTGATTACCACCCACAGAATCACTCCCTGAATAAGCGGTTTCATTCCTACTTGCTTTAATACATCCACCGACAATGACGCACCGATAAAGAACATTGTTATAATCAACCCTTTACGTGCCAAACCCGAAATAGCCTCTCCTAATTGAGGAATACCGTCCAACACATAGGTATTGAGAATGATGGCACCTATAAAGTAAAAGATAAACCAAGGAACACTGATTTTCTTGCCGCTTCCTTTAAAGATAAATGAAGTAGCCAATGCCAATGGGATAATCCACAAAGCACGAGTCAATTTAATGGTAGTAGCCACTTTCAATGCCTCCTCACCATAAGCCGCTCCCGCACCTACTACCGAACTAGTATCATGAATGGCAATAGCTGCCCAGGTTCCGAACTGCTGCTGGTCTAATCCCAGCCAGTGTCCCAAAACGGGAAAAATAAATAAGGCTACTGCATTCAACACAAAAATAGTAGCCAACGCTACAGACATTTCACTGTCTTTTGCCTTCAGGACAGGACCCACAGCTGCAATGGCACTACCGCCGCAAATAGCTGTTCCCGAGCTAATCAGATAAGAAGTATCACGATCCACCTTCAATATTTTACGACCGATAAACATACCGATAAGCATTGTTCCGACCACTGAAATGATGGTAAACTCCATACCTTCCTTACCGGATGCCAGAGAAGCTTGAAGATTCATGCCAAAGCCTAAGCCTACCACCGAATACTGCAATAAATATTTTGAAGTCTTTTTATTAAACTTGGGATGAGCCTGACCACACACCAGTGCGAATATCAAACCTAAAAATAAAGCTACCGGCGGAGTGACCCAATGTGAAAAAGGGGCCAATGCCGGGACATAATCCATTAACAAAAAAACAGTCAATGTGGAAAGTATACCTACATAAATTACTTTGTTGTTCTGTTGTAAAGCTGATACTGAAATCATATTTCTACCTTTCTTTAAATGTTATTTTCTGTTTCGGAGTGCAAAGGTAGTATATGTTTCGATAGATAACCAATCGTTTTTATTTATAGGTTATAACTTTTCTTTATAATGCTCGGCAAACTGCATAAATAAAGCCGGTAATCCGGTTTCCTGACCTTGCAGTTGCACAAAATCAAACTCCCGGAACATGGGTAAATCTTTTATCTCCAACACTTTCAGTTTACCCGCATACAATTCTTTATTGACAGAACGTATAGAAAGAATCCCCAAGCAATCGCAGTTCTCCAAAAAAAGTTTAATGCTTTCCGTACTTCCCAAATGCATTTTTACGTTCAAATCTGATAACTTTATATTGTGTTTTTGAAGTGCTGCCAACAAAATATCCAATGTTCCCGACCCCCTTTCACGCAACACTAAAGGAATCTTTTTAAACTCCTCTAATGTGATTTCGTCATATTCCATCCATTTGCTGTGAATATGGACAACAGGAACCAACTCGTCCTGCAGAAACGAAGTATACTTCAAATTAGGTTGCCGAATGTTACCTTCCACCAAGGCAAGGTCTATGCGATGTTCCTGGAGGGCTTTCTCCACTTCCGAGGAATTTCCATTAAACAAAGACAGAGAAACTTGTGGGAATTTCTCTATAAAACGCGCCAACAATGGGGGAAGCACATACTGGGCAATCGTGGTACTGGCTCCCAAACGCAATTCTCCGGTATGTTCATTGCGCAACAGATTCATTTCATATTCCAGCCGCCCATATTCTTCCAATATCTTCTCACAATGCTCCAGCAACAACTTTCCGGCATCAGTCAGCGATATTTTATTCCCCATCCGTTCAAAGAGGCGCGTCTGATACATCGTCTCCAATTCCTGGATATGCTTTGTTATGGCAGGCTGACTGATGAAAAGCTCTTGAGATGCCTTAGTAAAACTAAGATTCTTTGCCACACAACTGAATACTCTCAACCGGAAATCAGACATAAACTCCCCTTTTTTGTTACAGTTCATCAGCTTTTATACCTAAAGCTTGCAGTACAGCGAATCCTAACATCTCCCACTGATAAGCCGCTGCTTCGGCCGGCGGATTCATGCCAAAGACAGTCATACTCTCCTTTCCGTCCACCTTATTTAATATAGCAGGAAGCTCATTACCATATTCTTCTTCTGCAGGAACTGCTATCAGGCGTTTCACATCTTTCGCATCCGCAACCACCTTCAGTGATTCAAGAAACAATTCATCCCGCCCTGCCATATCCGAAGGTTCAAAAGAATAAAAAGCAAACTCACCCAAGTGACTCTTAAAAGCTACATTATTCAATTCTTCACGCAAATCACCCGGTTGGCAAGTGCTCATCTTCTCACTTTCCTTATCATAAACAAGCAATATCTGAACATTATTCTCTCCGAATTGCAGTCCGGCATCCAAAGCCAGACACTCCATCAGCACCGGTAAATCCGCCTTTGGCAATTCACGCCCCAGCACTGCTGTGAAATGCTTTTTCAAGTCACCACACACTCTGTCCAAATATGCTACATCTATCAGCATTACAGTTTCTGCAAAATTCATCTCATTCGCCATATTCTTACTTTTGTCATTTTCTTATTCTACATTATCGGTCTAAAGATAGAAATAATCTTTTCTCCTTCCGAAAGTTTTCTGCCTTTTTGTATCCAATTCGGACTTTTTTTCATTTAACAACTCCTTCGCCCTGCCATTTTGTCTGATTCTTTTACCCCTATCACTTCTTTTCCTCCACTATCAGCTTCTGGCAAAGTATTTGAGCATTCTTTGCCGAAATCGCCCCAAACATTGAACAAAGACGTAGCGATTCCGTTTTCAATAGGTATTTTGAAATAAAACAGAAAGGAGATACAATATGAATTTTAACAACTTCACAATTAAATCACAAGAAGCAGTGCAGGAGGCTGTGAACCTTACGCAAGCCCGCGGACAGCAGGCTATCGAACCGGTTCATTTGCTGGCCGGTGTACTGAAAGTCGGTGAAAACGTGACAAACTTTATCTTCCAGAAACTGGGGATGAATGCGCAGCAGGTTACGCTGGTCATCGACAAACAGATAGACTCACTGCCGAAGGTTAGCGGCGGAGAACCTTATCTGAGCCGCGAAAGCAACGAGGTATTACAAAGGGCCACCCAGTATTCCAAAGAAATGGGGGATGAATATGTGTCACTGGAAGCTATCATTCTGGCATTACTGAATGTCAAGAGCACCGTTTCCACCATCCTGAAGGATGCGGGTATGACCGACAAAGATTTACGTGCTGCCATCACTGAACTACGGAAAGGAGAAAAAGTAACTTCCCAATCCAGCGAAGATACTTATCAGTCCTTAAGCAAATATGCCATCAACTTAAATGAAGCTGCCCGCAGTGGAAAACTTGATCCGGTTATCGGCCGTGATGAGGAAATCCGACGAGTGTTACAGATACTAAGCCGACGCACCAAGAACAATCCGATTTTAATCGGTGAACCGGGCACAGGCAAAACAGCCATCGTCGAAGGTTTGGCACACCGTATCATTCGTGGTGATGTGCCCGAAAATCTGAAAAACAAACAGATTTATTCATTGGACATGGGTGCACTGGTAGCCGGTGCTAAATATAAAGGTGAATTTGAGGAACGTTTGAAATCGGTTATCAATGAGGTGACAAAGTCGGAAGGCAGCATTATCTTGTTCATTGACGAAATCCATACTTTGGTAGGAGCCGGAAAAGGCGAAGGTGCAATGGATGCTGCCAACATCCTGAAACCTGCATTGGCACGTGGTGAACTCCGCAGTATCGGTGCGACAACCCTTGACGAGTATCAGAAATATTTTGAAAAGGACAAAGCTTTGGAACGCCGTTTCCAAACCGTAATGGTTGCCGAACCGGACACCCTGAGTACCATCTCCATCCTGCGCGGATTAAAGGAGCGATATGAAAACCATCATAAGGTTCGTATCAAAGACGAAGCCATCATTGCTGCCGTAGAACTGAGTAACCGTTACATCACCGAACGTTTCCTGCCCGACAAGGCTATCGACCTGATGGATGAAGCGGCTGCCAAACTACGCATGGAGCGCGACTCTGTTCCTGAGGAACTGGATGAAATCTCACGCCACCTGAAACAATTGGAGATTGAGCGTGAAGCTATCAAGCGCGAAAAAGACGAACCTAAGTTGCAGCAACTGAATAAGGAAATTGCCGAATTGAAGGAGCAGGAAACTTCCTATAAAGCAAAATGGCAAAGTGAAAAAGAACTGGTAAACAAGATTCAGCAAAACAAACAGGAGATAGAGCAACTGAAATTCGAAGCCGATAAAGCGGAGCGTGAAGGCGATTATGGTAAAGTAGCCGAAATCCGTTACGGAAAATTGCAGGCTTTGGAGAATGAAATCAAAGATATCCAGGAAGACTTAAAGCATAAACAAGGCGACAATGCCATGATTAAAGAGGAAGTCACTGCCGAAGATATCGCTGATGTGGTGTCACGCTGGACAGGAATTCCGGTCAATAAGATGTTGCAAAGTGAACGCGATAAATTACTGAATCTGGAACAGGAGTTGCACCTGCGTGTTGTAGGACAAGAAGAGGCTATTGCCGCCGTTTCTGATGCAGTTCGCCGTAGCCGTGCGGGACTGCAAGACCCGAAACGTCCGATTGGTTCATTCATTTTCCTGGGTACTACCGGTGTAGGCAAGACAGAGTTGGCCAAGGCATTGGCTGATTATCTGTTCGATGATGAAAGTCTGATGACTCGTATCGATATGAGTGAGTATCAGGAGAAGCACTCTGTATCCCGACTGATTGGAGCGCCTCCCGGATATGTAGGTTATGATGAAGGCGGCCAGTTGACGGAAGCCGTAAGACGTAAACCTTATTCTGTGATACTGTTTGACGAGATAGAAAAAGCTCATCCCGATGTATTTAATATCTTGCTTCAAGTATTGGACGACGGTCGGCTTACAGACAATAAGGGACGGACAGTAAATTTCAAGAACACCATTATCATCATGACTTCCAATTTGGGCAGCTCTTATATTCAGAGTCAGTTCGAAAAGATTAATGATGAAAATCGTGAAGTGATAGTCGAGGAAACGAAAAAAGAGGTAATGTCGATGTTGAAAAAGACAATCCGACCGGAATTTCTGAACCGTATTGACGAAACAATCATGTTCTTGCCTTTGAACAAAGAAGAGATTGAACAGATTGTCATGCTACAAATCGGAGGTATCAAGAATATGCTGGCCGACAACGGAATCACTCTCCAAATGACAGATGAAGCAATCCGTTTCATTGCCAGCACAGGGTATGATCCCGAGTTTGGAGCCCGTCCGGTGAAACGTGCCATCCAACGTTACTTGTTGAATGACTTGTCAAAGAAATTATTGTCCCAAGAAGTAGATCGCTCTAAACCGATTATAGTGGAAACTGCAGGAGACGGTTTGATATTCCGTAACTAATTCTATATAATCATGCTATAAAAAAGGGGTTGTGTCAAAACGTGGATAATGCTGTCGTTTAGTTCGTAGGGGCGAGGTTCGCTCGCCCGAAAACAGTTTACTTTGTGCCTTCGGGCAGGCAAACCCTGCCCCTACAACTGACGATTGGATAGGCCGGTTTAGTTTTGACACACTCCCTTTTATAAATAATAGGGGGAAAAGTATTATTTTTCTTCTTCTGCTGCCGGTTCTTCTGTGGGCACAACATTTCCTTCTACAAATTCTGTAATACCGTTGTTTACCAAGATATTGTACCATGATAACAGTTTCTTGATATCACTAGTGTGCACACGGTCACGGTCATAGTTTGGCAGAATTTCTGCAAAATAAGCATGCAGCTCATTAGCAGATGCTTTCTTATAGTCAATAGAAGCCACAGCTCCGTTTTCTTTGTTCTTCACAGATTCCAGCACTTCGCTCAAGGGCACTTCTTCTGCATCTGTATACATTGCTATATCAGCCAATGAGATTACCTTGTCCTGTCCGTAAGCCGGAATTCTTTTCTTAGCAACGTCAACTGTTTCTACAATCAACATATTCTTTCCTGAAGAAATCAATTTATATAATCCGGGCTTGCCCGCGATTGATAAAATGGTCTTTAACATACTATTTCTATTTTATTTATGGTTTGAGGCAGCAAAAGTACAATTCGCGATTGAAACTCCCAAATTTATTATATGAATTTTCCTGATTTTAATTCTTCTATTACCTGCACCAACTGTGGAAGCAGCGGAACAGCGCCGTCATTCAAGACCGTAAAATCTGCCCTACTGCGTTTTTCCTCATCATCAAGCTGTGCCGAGATACGTGCACGCACCTGTTGTTCTGTCGCATTATCGCGCTGCATGGCCCGCTCCACTCTTAGCTCTAATGGCGCATAGACCATCACCACAGCATCTACCGTATTTTCAAAACCGGCCTCATACAGAATTGCTGATTCCATACCCGCTATCTCACACCCTTCCAGTTCTCCGGTCCAACGAATAAAATCTTCCCTCACCCTAGGATGAATAATAGCATTGATTTGCTTCACATGCTCAGGAGCTGAAAAAAGATAAGAAGCGAGCAGGGGTTTATTCAAAGTCCCTTCTTTATCGTATACTTCTTCTCCCAATAAAGCAATAAGCTCCCGACGAATCCCCTCATCGGACACCGTCAAGCGTTTAGCTTCATTATCAGCATTATAGACCGGTACATTCAGGGTCTCCAGCAAGTGAGAAATATATGATTTCCCACTACCGATACCTCCGGTAATAGCTATCTTAATCATTGAATACTACTTGTTGTTCAATCAAATAATCCACCTCCTGCGGATTGAGGCGTACATGGTTCACATAGCGGGGAACAGACTTAAGTTTCACCGGACACTTTTCTCCTTTATTATTCAGTAATTCCTCGTAAGTCACTCCTATAAAGAAATCTTCAGCCGTAATCGCCTTGAAATGACTCAGTCCAACCTGAAAAGTGACCTGCACCTTGGATGGAAAAGTACGCAATACTTTATCAGGAGGAAAATTCACACCACGCACAGGTACTTCCACACTCTTCTCTGCATATACATCCAGCATAAGTGTTACATCATTAAAGTCAGGAATAAACCGGGCTCCTTTTACTTTGGCCAGACTGACGCGACGATGAGTGGTATCAGACATATTCTCTAATAGCACCGACTCTGTGTAGGCGGTAGTAATGGTATCCAATATTTCCTGAGGAGCATATACCATTACCGAATCAGGAGAATAAATAACGTTAGAAATATAATACTGACGGTCTAAATCAATTTTTCCCTGCAACTTGACAGGAACTTTTTTGGCTTTTCCCCTAGTATAAATAAACTCCAATGTGTCAGGTCGAACAGTCAGTAAGCGAGTTGACTGACTCAGTTGACCTGAAATTTTCTTCAACAGAGTAGAAATTGGAATACGCACTTGTGTGCCCTTGCTTTCATAATCTTTAAAATCGATTGTAACCGGATAAAACGTCTGTCCCAACATATAATTGGCCAATACAGTTCCCCTATCTTTCACTCCTATCTTCAGTTCGCTGGGCAACTCAGAAGTCAACACTACATTATTAGGGACATTCTTCATGCGGAGAGGAATCGAAAATTCTGTTTCATAGTCATCATTCAATATCTGAAGTAACCAGAAACAGAAAGAAACGAATACAAAAAATAAGAAAATCAGGAACTCCCTGCTATTACGACTAAGCAGGAAACTTCTGATTTTCTCCAATGTCCTCAAATAGTAAATACGTATGTTCCTTTTGTCGAACATAGCTTATATAAGTTTTACTTTGTTTGTTGGTTTGCAGCAGCGTTAGCATAGATAGAATTTCTATCAATCTTAATCTTTACGCCTGATGCAATTTCCAATACCACGGTGTTATCTTCTATTTCTTTAATTTTTCCATAAATACCACCGGCAGTTATCACTTCCTGACCTACTTCCAGATTCTTACGGAAATTTGCAATTTCTTTCTGTTTTTTATTCTGCGGACGAATCATGAAGAAATACATAATAGCGAAAACAGCTACCATCATAATCAGGAATGAGTAATCGCCTCCACCTGCAGCCTGCAGAAATACAAATGATAAATTCATACTTTCAAGTTTTTTAGTTTATAATGTTGTTATACTAACGATAACAAACAAAGATATTAATTTTTCGTCAGCTTGTTCTCTTTTTTTAATTGATTAACGATTCCATCCAATGTACCGTTAATAAACCCACCACTTTTAGGAGTACTATACAACTTAGCGATTTCCACATATTCATTCAGTGACACGCTAATGGGAATATTAGGAAAACTAAGAACTTCCGCCAAAGCAATCTGCATGATAATCACATCCATAAATGCCACACGGTCAAGGTCCCAATTTTTGGTGTTCTCACTGATAAGATGACGATAATAATCAGAATTCAAAATAGCGCGACGGAACAAGCGGCGTGCAAAATCCTGGTCTTCATCATCTTTAAACTCAGGTAACAGCTCTTGTTTAGCACCATTCTTTTCATCAAAACGCTTGATTGTTTTAAGAACAAAGGTGTCTACAATTTCCTTGTCATCGTTCCAATACAGACTTTGATCTTCCAGTACTTGGTCAAGCTCTGCATTATTGAAGATTATCTTCTTATATATTTTGCGCCATACTTCGCGGTCTTCTTCATAAGAAGAAGTTTCACTTGCCATATACTCCTTATATATATCACTTTCCATAATCTGCTCACACAGATTCTTCACGAAATCAGCCTCATTTTCCCAGGTTTTCTTCTGATTATCGGCAAACTCCAACAACTGTTTATTCACCTCCAATTGGGCTATAAAACGATTCTCCACAAATTTAGTGTTGGGAAACAATTCTTCCTTGGTAGGGATAAGTTTGTTTTTCGCAGCATTCAGCTTCTTGTTTGCCTGTTTAGTTACCTCAACCATTAAAAGCAGTAGATAGTTATACAGATCGTATGCTTTAGAGAGACTAAAGAACAACTCCTTCTCGGCAGTATCCAAGTTTTTCCCTCCGTTCTGATAATAAGCATAGATTATCTGAACTATCTTAAGACGAATAAGAACTCTATTTATCATAATTCACATAAAATTATTAAGGAGTTGCAAAAGTAGGAAAATTCATTGATTTCACATAACATAATTACATTTTTTAATGCAAAATTTGTATAGAAAGGGGGAAAACGCTTTTTTCCTCGAAGTTTATAAGCAAATTCTTTGCCCATTAAAAAAAAATATCCAATTTTGAAGCCGATTTATAAAGATTCAAGTTATGGAAGAGAAAAAGAAAAGTGTAGTGGATGGTGATAAAGAAATAGTTTTCTCAAAAGCTATAAAAGCGGGAAAACGTATTTATTATTTAGATGTGAAGAAAAACCGGAAAGATGAAATGTTCTTGGCTATCACAGAAAGTAAGAAAATTGTGTCGGGTGAAGGTGACGATTCACTAGTGAGTTTTGAAAAGCATAAAATCTTCCTATATAAAGAAGATTTTGAGAAGTTTACGAACGGACTTCAACAGGCTATTCAGTTCATTACCGACGAACAAGGCCCGATAGAGCCTCATCATAGCGAAGAGATGCCGGAAACAAAAGAAAACGAAAATGAAGCGGCTCTAAGCCCCGGCGAAATAAAGATAGATATTGACTTTTAATGATATAAGGAAGAACCCGGATTAAAAAATTCGGGTTCTTTTTTTGGTCAAATCAAAAATAAGCACTACTTTTGCACCGCTTTTTTAAGCTCCATCGTGTGATATACCACATCGTGTGATGGCGAATTAAGCAACAAAAATCAACTTAATTTAGAGTAACACAAAAAATTAAAGAACAATGAAATCAATTGAAATTAAAGGTTCTGTAAGAACAGACCTCGGAAAGAAAGCAACTCGTGAATTACGTAAGAACAATGGTGTTCCTTGTGTAGTATACGGAGTACAGAAAGATGAAAACGGAAATCCCGTAGCAACTCATTTTTCAGTAACTGCTGACAGCCTGCGTAATTTGGTATATACACCGCACATCTACATTGTAGATTTGAACATCGATGGCAAAACAGTAAACGCTATCATGAAAGATATCCAGTTCCACCCTGTTAAGGATTCTATCCTTCACGTTGACTTCTATCAGATTGACGAAGCTAAACCTATTGTAATGGAAGTTCCCGTTCAGTTGGAAGGTTTGGCAGAAGGTGTACGTGCCGGTGGTAAATTGGCATTGCAGATGCGTAAACTGAAAGTCAAAGCTTTATACAATATAATTCCTGAACGTCTGACTATCGACGTTACTGCTTTAGGTTTGGGTAAAACTATCAAAGTTGGCGAATTGCACTATGAAGGATTGGAATTGATTAACGCTAAGGAAGCTGTTGTTTGTGCTGTTAAATTAACTCGTGCCGCACGTGGTGCTGCTGCAACTGCAGGTAAGTAATTACTAACCCCTTAATCCTTTTCAATGAAATATTTGATTGTAGGACTGGGTAATATAGGTGAAGAATACCGAAATACCCGTCACAACATAGGATTCAATGTATTGGACGCCCTTGCAAAGGCGTCCAATCTTGTTTTTACTGATGGCCGTTACGGTGCTACTGCCGCTATGTCACTCAAAGGACGTCAACTTATTCTGTTGAAGCCTTCTACGTATATGAACCTGAGTGGCAATGCAGTGCGCTACTGGATGCAGAAGGAAAACATTCCATTGGAGAATGTGTTGATAATAGTAGATGACTTAGCCCTTCCTTTCGGAGCTTTACGTCTCAAGAGCAAGGGCAGTGATGCCGGTCATAATGGATTGAAGCATATAGCTGCCACATTAGGAACTCAGGAATATGCCCGCCTACGCTTTGGCATTGGCAATGACTTTCCACGCGGAGGACAAATAGACTTTGTATTGGGACACTTTACAGAGGAAGATATGAAAACCATGGACGAACGTGTGGAATTGGCATGCGAAATAATCAAAAGTTTCTGCTTGGCCGGTATCAATATAACCATGAACCAATACAATAAAAAGTAATGGCTGAAGCAAGAATAGATAAATGGATGTGGGCGTCACGCATCTTTAAAACGCGCACAATAGCTGCAGAGGCTTGTAAAAAAGGCCGTGTAAGCATAAACGGTTCACAAGTAAAACCGGCACGCATGGTAAAGCCGGGAGATGTGATAGAGGTACGCAAACCGCCTGTCACTTATTCCTTCAAAGTTTTACAAGCGATAGAAAAACGTGTCGGTGCAAAACTTGTTCCCGATATTCTGGAGAATGTTACTTCACCGGAACAATATGAATTATTGGAAATGAGTAAAATCAGCGGTTTTGTCGACCGTGCCCGTGGCACCGGACGTCCTACCAAGAAAGACCGACGCAGCATGGATGAGTTTATCACACCGGAATATTTACCGGACGGTGACGACTTCGATTTCGATTTTGACTTTGAAGAGGAATAGAGATATTAGTACGTAGAGCCTATACGCCGGTGCGCGTAAGGCCTACATGCTAATCACAAGGCTACACATATAATAGCTTCACGACTTATATATTAATATTGTGTTTCTTTCTTCTTGCTCAACAAATGATAGACATCATCTCTTTCACCCACTACCCATACCACATCGCCTTCATTAAAAATCATATTAACATCCGGTCGCATCAAGTTACCATCACCTCGTTCCACACCCACCACCAGACATCTATAATCATCACGAATACCACTCTCCTTAATACTCTTACCCAAGAAAAGAGAATTGCCGTCTACCATGAACTGCTTCAAATTCATCTCACGCTTTTCAATATCCTCTTCTTCAGCGGCAGAAGAGATTCGCTCCACCTGACGGGCAAATTCCCCCAACTGCTCATCCGTACCGATTACCTGAATCGTGTCACCGGGAAATAAACGGACATTCGCACCCGGGATGTTGATACGATGCATTCCGCGGATAACAGAAGCAACATGCACTCCATATTTATGCCCCAAATTCAATTCTTTCAGTGTATGTCCCGCCCAAAGAGAATCCGCCGGAACCTCGAAATCCGACAGGTGAATATCACGTGACAATAAATGTCCCTCATATTCCGGTCGTTTCTGTCCCGTAAACTCGGCATGAATATCACGAAAACGCAAATTCTGTATAAAAGTACGTTCCATAAAGATGGACTGTTTCTTCAACCAGCGCGAAAGCATCATCATACAAACCAAAACAATAGCGACACCAACCATTAAAGCCGTAGATGCCTTGAAAATATTCTCAATAATAAATAAGACAAAAACCACAGCTATCACCATGCGCAATAAAATAGTGGACAACAACGGAGCACGGTTATAACGATTATCCTGCCACAACGCCTGGAACTCAACAGAATGATTCTTCTTCATAATAATAGCACGCAGAAACGGCGATATACACACAATCGTAAATACAGCACCTGCCAAATTTGCCCAAAACAAAGGTAGGCTTGCCCGGAACAGAGGAATGATGAAATGGAAAGAAAGAACAATTACTGCAATGCAAAGCACTGAATAGACGGCTACAATGCGAATAATAGCGGTCAACAGCTTTTTCCAGTTATTCTCATGGTTCACCGTCTGCGAGCCCGAAGAGTAACGATCTAAAATCTTTCTCCATTTGTTTGGCAAAACACTTTCTACCCGACGATAAGCAGGAACGGCCAGGCGAATCATATAAGGAGTCAAGAATGTGGTAATAACCGAAACCGCTACCACAATGGGATACAGAAAATCACTGGTTACATGGAGACTTACCCCCAATGAGGCGATAATGAAGGCAAACTCTCCAATCTGTGTCAGACTGAAACCGCACTGCATCGCCACCTTAAGCGGCTGACCTGCCAGAATCACACCCCCGGTTCCGAATACAACCTGTCCCAAAAGAATAGATAAAGTGATGGCGACAATTGGCCATGCATACTCCACAATCATGGCAGGATCCACCATCATACCGACCGAAACAAAGAATATTGCACCAAACAAATCCTTGACCGGAGCCACCAGTTTCTCTATACTCTCCGCCTCCACCGTCTCCGCCAAAATAGAGCCCATGATGAAAGCGCCGAAAGCCGGAGAAAAACCGACTTTTGCCGCCAGTACCACCATTCCGAAACACATGGCCAAAGAAACGATGAGCAATGTTTCACTCCCCATCCACTTACGCGAACGCTTCAGGAAAATAGGTATGAGATATATCCCCACTACAAACCAAAGAATCAGAAAGAACACCAACTTGCCAATACTGTATATCATCTCCGTACCCTCAAAGTTCTTACTTACAGCCATCGTACTCAACATCACCATCAGCACAATGGCAAGAATGTCTTCCAATATCAGGATACTGAGCACCAACCCGGCAAACCGTTGCTGCCGTAACCCCAAATCATCGAATGCCTTATAAATAATGGTCGTTGAAGACATTGCCAGCATACCGCCCAAATAGAGGCAGTCCATGTGTTTCCATCCAAAAGACCAGCCGACCACCATCCCGACCAATATCATACAAAATATGATGGTACATGCCGCTATAATAGCGGTTCCTCCCACTTTCACCAACTTCTTGAAGCTAAACTCCAGCCCCAAAGCAAACAGCAGGAAAATAACACCGATATCAGACCAAGTATGGATGTTTGCCGTATCTATTACTGATGGCGTATAGGGCATGTGCGGGCTTGCCAAAAACCCGGCTACAATATAACCTAAGACCAAAGGCTGCCTTAACCGTTTAAATATCAGCGTCATAATGCCGGCGCAAATAAGAATCAAGGCAAGGTCACTTATAAGGGGAGCCAATTCTGACATAATACTATATTTTTGCCTGCAAAATTATAAATTATCTACCAACTATAGAGCCTTTCCTCTGCCTATTTTATGATAAGCACCTCTTTTTTACCCCATTGTCGGCATACAAAAAAAATCTCCTCCACCCATACCAAAGGCAGGATGAAGGAGATTTAAAAAAAATGAATAATGATATTACTTTCTGAACGGTGGTTTAACAACCAACGCCTTTAATTTACGTCCACGCACATCAATGAAAATCTCTGTACCCGGTGTAGCATAAGCAGTCTGAATATATCCCATGCCGATACCAATCTTGCGAATCGGAGACATCGTTCCACTGGTTACTTCACCAATCTTTTCTCCTTCTGCATTTACCAACTCATAACCATGGCGAGGAATACCGCGATCAACCATTTCAAAGCCTACCAATTTACGCTTCAACCCCTCTGCTTTCTGCTTTTCAAGAATAGCACGCGCTGTGAAGTCCTTTCCTTCAGCAAACTTGGTAATCCAGCCTAAGCCGGCCTCCAATGGAGAAGTGGTATCACTCAGGTCATTACCATAAAGGCAGAATCCCATTTCCAAACGCAAAGTATCACGTGCGCCCAATCCTATAGGTTTGATACCTTCAGGAGCACCGGCTTCAAAGATAGCATTCCATATAGCTTCACCTACTTCAGGATAGAAATAAAGTTCAAAGCCTCCGGCTCCGGTATATCCGGTATTAGAAATAATCACATTTTCCTGTCCGGCAAATTCTCCGGTAGTAAACGCATAATAAGGAATCTCAGATAAATTAACCGAAGTAAGTTTCTGCAACACTTCCATTGCTTTCGGACCCTGAATAGCCAACTGTGCCATGTGATCGGAAGCATTCTCCAACTCGGCACCTGCCTTATTATGGCTGACACACCAGTTCCAGTCTTTTTCTATATTAGCGGCATTCACCACCAACAAATATTTTTCCGGTTCGTAATGATATACCAACAAATCGTCTACAATACCCCCTTCTTCGTTGGGGAAACAAGTATACTGAGCCTTACCAACAGGCAGAACAGCTACATTATTAGAAGTCACTTGCTGCAAGAAAGCCAATGCATTCGGACCTTTTACCCAAAATTCTCCCATGTGGGAAACATCAAACACTCCCACAGCATTGCATACGGTGAGATGTTCGTCGATAATTCCCGAATATTCAATAGGCATATTATAGCCTGCAAATTCATGCATTTTTGCTCCCAGAGCAATGTGTTTCTCAGTAAACGGAGTCGTTTTCATGTTATTATTCAATTATTTTTTAAGGTTATTATATTCATCTTATCTTGCCACCAACTCTGAAATCTTCACCACTACCATCATGGCTTTTTCCAATGACTGGATAGGAGCAAACTCATATCTGCCGTGGAAATTCAGGCCACCGGCAAAAATGTTCGGACAAGGCAACCCTTTGAACGAAAGTTGTGCACCGTCCGTTCCGCCACGAATCGCTTTCACCTTCGGAGTCACGCCGGCTTCCTCCATTGCCTTGAAAGCTATATCAATAATATGCATGACCGGTTCAATCTTTTCGCGCATATTATAATACTGATCTTTCAATTCCACTGCCACTGTTCCTTCACCATATTCTTTATTTATCTCAGCCGCCCACTTCAGCATATTCTCTTTACGTGCTTCAAACTTGGCACGGTCGTGGTCACGAATGATATAAGACAGAGTGGTTTGCTCCACCTCACCGGTCATACCTACCAGATGATAGAATCCTTCATAGCCATCTGTATGTTGGGGCGTCTCTCCACCCGGCAATAAATTCATAAACTGATTGGCTACGCACATAGAATTAATCATCTTATTCTTGGCATATCCCGGATGCACGTTACGGCCTTTTACAACTACTTTGGCAGAGGCTGCATTGAAGTTTTCAAATTCCAACTCACCTATTTCTCCTCCATCCATTGTATAAGCCCATTCACAACCAAACTTTTCCACATCAAACTTATGAGCGCCCAATCCTATTTCTTCGTCAGGATTGAAACCGACCCTAATCTTTCCATGTTTAATTTCGGGATGTTCCTTTAAATAAACCATCGCAGTAATAATTTCTGCAATACCGGCCTTATCGTCAGCTCCCAACAGGGTCTTCCCATTGGTTACAATCAAATCTTCTCCTTTATGATCCAGCAATTCAGGGAACTGGTTTGGAGAAAGAACAACATTCTCTTCCTCACACAAGATTATATCCGAACCGTCATAACCATAAACAATACGCGGAGTCACACCTGCACCGGTCATATCAGGACTGGTATCCATGTGAGCAATAAATCCTATCGTCGGTACCGGTTTGTCGGTATTTGCCGGCAGAGTGGCAAAAAGATATCCATTTTCGTCCAATGAAATATCTTCAAACCCCAGTTGTTCCAATTCAGCTTTCAAGTATTGTGCAAATACCATTTGTTTGGGTGTACTGGGAGTCACGCCACTATTATCGTCTGATTGAGTATCGAAACTTACATACTTTAAAAATCGTTCTATCAGTGTCATTTTATCTTTTTATTTTTGATTATTCAATGCTGTAAAAATAGGAAAAGAGCCGTGAACTGCCAAACAATTCACGGCTCTTTTTTCATTCTATCTTATTATTTTGATATCAGAAGCAACTGGAACCATCAAAGCAATGCGTACAAACCTTACACTTTGGCAAACCAATCGCTTCAATTAAGGTTTCCAATGTGTTGAACTTCAACGAAGTCAACCCGAAACGGTCAGCAATCATTTGCACCATCTTTTGATATTGAGGTGAATCTGTTGTAGCATATTTTTCAAGGTCTTTATTCTCATCCCCCTCTATTTCCTTAATGATGCGGCGTGTCATCAACTCCAAGTCACCTTTTGATGCAGTAAAGCCAATAAAAGGACAACTGTAAATCAACGGCGGACAAGCAATACGCATATGTACCTCTTTTGCTCCATAATCATATAAAATCTTCACATTATCGCGAAGTTGGGTTCCGCGCACAATAGAATCGTCACAAAACAAAACACGCTTCCCTTCCAGCATGGCACGGTTGGGAATCAGTTTCATTTTTGCTACCAATGAGCGCATTTCCTGATTGGCCGGAGTAAAACTGCGGGGCCATGTGGGAGTATATTTGGTGATAGCGCGATGATAAGGAATACCTTTTCCTTCAGCATACCCCAATGCCATACCTACACCGGAATCAGGAATACCACAAGCACAATCCACTTCCGAATTGTCTTTCTGTCCCATTTTATAACCGCTCATAAAACGCACTTCCTCTACATTCTTGCCCTCATAGCAAGAAACCGGAAAGCCGTAATATACCCACAAAAAAGAACAAATCTGCATTCCTTCGTTCGGCTTGCGCATTTGTTCCATTCCATCGGCACGCAAGCGGATAATTTCGCCGGGGCCCACATATTTTTCAATTTCATAATCCAGATTCGGCAGACTGCTCGACTCGCTGGTCGCAGCATAAGCGCCCTCTTTCTTACCAATCACAATGGGAGTACGTCCCCATTTATCACGCGCCACAATAATACCGTCTTCGGTCAGCAGCAACATGGAGCACGACCCTTTTATCTTATTAAATACATTCTCGATACCATCTACAAAGTCCTTACCCTGAACAATAAGCAATGCTATCAATTCCGTTTGGTTTGTTTTCCCCAGACTCATTTCGGAAAAGTGCATATTCGCAGCCAGCAAATCACGTTCCAGTTCCGGGATATTCTGAATCTTAGCTACTGTAACAATGGCAAATTTACCCAAATGTGAATTGATTACTATCGGCTGAGGGTCTGTATCACTAATAATACCTATACCCGAGTTGCCTTTAAACTTCGGAAGTTCCGATTCAAACTTTGTGCGGAAATAAGAGCTCTCCAAATTATGGATAGACCGCATAAATCCTTCTCCCTTGGCATAAGTAGCCAAGCCGCCTCTTTTTGTACCTAAATGTGAATTATAGTCCGTTCCGTAAAATAAATCGGTAACGCACTCAGCCTTTGAGACTGTTCCAAAAAAACCACCCATCCTTTTTGCTGTTTTTTGTTTAGGGTGCAAAATTACTAAAATCTCTGGAATAAACGAACAAAAAAAGTAAAATGGTACTGAATAGCTTATGAATAAAGCGTTTGCTGTGACAAATGAAGCCAACGAAACGGCTCATGCACCAAACTCCGTGATGTTCCATCAGACAATGCTGTCAAAAGGAAGCGTGTAATATTGGTCGTCAGGAATATTATCAGGATTAAATTTCATGGTTCGCTTTTGAATATGACATCCCCTTCTATCAATGAATCTGCCAATTCGATTATCCGCATCAATAATATCTGCATAAATAAAGAACTTCCATTTCGACTTGCCAAAATCAAAAGGAATCGTATCCTTTCCGGCTTTTGTAAATACAATATTTTCAGGAAAGGAAATTTGCTTGTTTTCCCATTGTCCTTCATTCGATTTGCAGGAAGCGAAGAAAGCCAAAGGCAATATCCACAAGAGCCAATCTATTTTTTAATTTTGTCATCCTATCATTTTTTATGGTTTTAGTACCCTAAACTCGCACTGAGACGTGCCTAAGTTTCCTAAGCCATCCGTTCCTTCCATCACGCCCACAAAGCTTGTATTGATGTCCGAACAGAAGAACTCCACTTCGGCTTCTCCTTTCTCATCGGTGACAATGTCCGGTTTCCACAGCAAGACGTTCCGCGCATCCGGCATCGGGCTTTGCATGTCCAGCTCATCGGGTTGGTAGAACTCGCGCGTGCCGTAATAGCCTTTTACACGCCATAGGTTGTTCATGCGAAGAAGTTCTTCTTCAGTATAGACAGGGCCTTCATAGATGATAGTTTGCCTATCTTCTACTATAAAAGTTTTACCTCCATTAAAATATTTAAACTTAGCAATTTCGTATTTTTCTCCTCTAACTGGCTGCTTTCGTCCTTTTGCAGGACATATACCTAAAGGATTATGATGTGCAGCATAATCAAATCTATAACCTATTAGGTAATGACATGATGTACAAACATAAACACCGTTCTGATTCATCTGTGCCAAGCTATCCAACCTTCCCATCATCTTATCCCGAAACACTCTTCCTTTCTTACCGGTAACTGTTATCTCAGACAAAAGAATACTGCTATCCTGACTGATAATGGGATAATCAAGCTGCAATTCCGACAACACTTGCGAAGGATTCATATATGGGAAATAAGACTGGCAAGACTTCCGCAAGCTGTCTGCCTTACCAAAAGTCTCTTCCACGATGACGGAAGGCTTGTATTCGTCTTTATCCAGCATGGGTTTCAAATAGACATATCCGCCTCGCAATCCGAGCATTAAATCGGTAGGCACAACGAACTTTCCCAAAGAGTCTATAAGCACAAAACGGTTTTCAGCGTTCGGACCGGAAACTTGAAGCAATTGTTCTCCGTTTCCCAACTCTTTCCGCTTC
>OFHP01000080.1_pt1 | contig 72411 bp, 74 predicted proteins | sample 1521651 | NCBI WGS metagenome assembly OFHP01 (sample SAMEA3504105, study PRJEB24116) | mouse gut metagenome | biome: mouse gut; feature: mouse-associated habitat; material: faeces | place: Denmark | collected 2011 | reverse complement strand
TCCCATCAGTCGAATTTTCAGCACGTTTCCTCTCCATTTCTGCAAGGATTTCTTCCATGGACTTCTGCTTTTTGCAGTATTCCGGGTAACGGAGCTTGATGCCCTGCCAGAAGTACATCGCATAGCCGCAGCAGAAAATATCGCTTACCGAATACTCCCCGCACTCCCTGATCTGTTCGTCCTTGCGCTTATAATCGTCAACACTCGGCGTTCCGTCTGTGTAAAGGTTAAAGGCAAGCCTCACCACCCGGACACTGCCGCTTGTCTGCCATCCCTGGTGCAGACATTCTGTTTTGATGTACCCGGACTTTATATCGTAAATCTGGCTGAAGTGATTCCTTGTGTCCTCTGAAATGCCGAGAATGTAGATCAGCGCCTTGTGATAACAGTCCTGATACCTTGCCTGTACCAGTTTCTCAAAATAAAATTTCTCATGTTGCTCGTTTGCAAAAACCATGTGTGTGTTATTGGTGCTTTGCACCTCTGCTCTTAACGCTGTGTTGTTCATCCCGTGAACCTCCTTTTCTTTAAATAAAATGACTGCTACCAAATGGGCATTTTAATTTGTTGGACTAGCCTGCTTTTATACTTCCTTCATAAAAGGCTAAAATCCCGCTTAAAAGGCGCAAAAAGGAGCGTTTCGATTATTTCCGAAACGCTCCTTAGGAATCTGTGGATTTACACTGATTTTGTTGGACTTCGAGATGAAAATTGCATTATAGCGTATTATGATGTACCAACGCAAAAAAATTTGTTGGACATTTGTTGGACTTCCGGTGTTTTTGTTGTACCCGAAAATCCGCATCACACTCAATAATTTCAGTCCGAATTTTGAATTTTAATCATTCAGCAACACACGTTTTCTTTCTATCATTTCCCCGATTCTCTCGATATATTGGGAAACATCCTTCACATTCTCGCTCCGCTCGATACGTCCGTCCGGATACACCCGTTTTGACGTGCTTCCAGCGCCGCAGGCTACTATGGTCTGTTTCTCCTCCATAATCAAAATATTATAAATGCCATACTTTCCCGGAAGGGCATAACCCACGTTCTCAAAATTACCGGACATATTTTTCTGCCGGTACAGATAATAGGGCTCCATCCCCATATTCTTTGCCGCCTCCGCTGCGATCCCCATCGTGGCGTCCGTATTTTTCAATGCGGCCATTCCATTTTTTTCGATCCACTGGTTTAGCCCGGATGCCCTTTTAATGGCCAAAGAATGCACGGTCAGGCTGTCCGGGGACAGCTTCCTGATCTCCTCCGCCGTATACCTTACATCCTCCTGCGTCTCTCCGGGAAGCCCCAAAATAATATCCATATTGATGTTATCGAACCCTTCTTCCCTGGCAAGGGCAAACGCCTCCTTTACTTGCTCCGGCGAATGTTTTCTCCCTATGATGCGCAAAGTCTCCTCCCTCATCGTCTGCGGATTAATGGATATTCTCGTAATCCCATGTTTTTTCAATACCCGAAGCTTTTCCACCGTTATACTGTCCGCCCGGCCGGCCTCCACCGTAAATTCCTGTACACGGCCCAAATCAAAATACCGATATACCGCTGCCAGCAGCCGATCCAGCTCTTCCGGCTCCAAGGTGGTCGGCGTACCGCCCCCTATATAAACGGTATCCACGATCCTATCCCCGTATGTCTCCCCCACATATGCCATCTCCTTTTCCAAGGCATCCAAATAATCCCCGACACGCTTTTTCCATGACACAATCGGATAAGAAGTAAAAGAACAGTAAAGACATGTAGTCGGGCAGAAAGGTATTCCGATGTATAAGCTGTATCCGTCTTTATAATGCAGGGAGGACAAAATCTCCGTTTCCCGTTTCGCGATCTCAATACTCAACCGGCCCTTTGCGTCGCTGATAAAATAAGTTCTCTTCATAGCCTCCAGTATTTCTTCCTCCGTCCACCCCTCTTCTATCATGCCCATAGAAATTTTCGTAGGACGTATTCCCGTCAGGGTTCCCCAAGGCAGTTCTTTATTCAAATGTTCGGATAATGTCCCATAGATCAACTGCTTTAGAACATTTTTCCTCTCTCCCCGACCCGCATCGGCAGCGCATTCCTCCCACGCACCCTCTTCCTCTGCTTCCTCTCCCAGCCGCATCCTCATCCCGTTTTCCTCAAAGTCAATGCGAAAGACCATGCCTTCCCCTGCTTCCTCCCCGCAGTACACCTTCACATCCTCCTCCGGATAAAAAGCCTTGACAAGAGAATGGATATCATATTCAAACTCCGGTTTATTGATCAATATTGTAATCATCTGTTTTCTCCTCATTTATTTTTATTATAGTGCGGAACCCCATAAAAATCAAACATATACCGCCAGCAACAAGCAGAAATCAATTTTAGCAGGATAGGACACAGCAAAGCTTGGCAGGAAAGAAGAAAGGCGGCAGGAGAACGGCGGGACGGGGTAGGCGGAAAATGGTTTTACCGCTGCTTTGCGCAGGGAAATGAGATTTTCTTAATATTCCGTATATAAACAGCAATTTGGTGACACGGATGTCACCAAAAGCCAGCTATGAGCCCGGACGGCGAATTGCTGGCGGTTGCGTCCGGCCGACACCGCCTGGCCGGAATATTTAGAAAATCCATTTCCCGCAGCCAGCACGGAAAACCATTTTCCGCCTACCCCGTCCCGCCGTTCTCCTGCCGCCTTTCCTCCCTCATTCTATCTTTCTCATTCCATCCTTCCAAAACCCCTTTCCACAATAGTAACATTTGATTTATACATTCCAATCTTATATAATATGGTAAGCATACATCCAAAAGAAACGAGGTATCACAATGACTGCAACAGCTGAAAAGACAACCTTAATGACCGAAGGCTCCATCGGGAGAAAAATCATCGCTTTCGCCCTTCCTCTTTTTCTGGGAAACCTTTTCCAGCAATTATATAATACCGCCGATTCCCTTATCGTAGGCAACTTCCTCGGCAGCAACGCGCTCGCTGCCGTAAGTTCCTCCGGAAACCTTATTTTTCTCATGGTTGGTTTTTTCCACGGCATTGCCGCAGGCGCCGGCGTAGTCATCGCCAGATATTACGGGGCGAGGGAACTGAAATCAGTAAAAAAAGCGGTACATACGACCATTGCTTTCGGACTCGCCGCCGGAATCTTTCTAACGATAGCCGGCGTCCTCCTCACTTCCCATATCCTCATATGGATGGGAACACCGGCGGACGTGCTGCCGGAATCCACCGTTTATTTCCGCATCTATTTTATGGGTTCCCTCTCCTTCGTTATGTACAATGTATTCGTGGGAATCCTGCAATCCGTAGGCGACAGCAGACACCCTCTTGTCTATCTGATCGTATCTTCTGTTATTAATATTCTGCTGGATCTGCTGTTTGTTGGCGTTCTCGGTTTCGGAGTCGGGGCGGCGGCCTTCGCCACCATCCTTTCTCAGTTTATCAGCGCTTTTTTATGCCTCTTCCGCCTGATTTTCAAAAGTCCCGAAGATTACCAGGTATCTCTGCGGCTGATCCGTTTTGACCTCCCTATGTTAAGACAGATCATCGCCAACGGCCTCCCCGCAGGGTTCCAGAACTCTATCATTGCCCTCGCCAACGTGGTCGTCCAAAGCAATATTAACAAATTTGGCAAAATGGCGGTGGCCGGGTGCGGCGCTTATTCCAAGATCGAAGGCTTCGGTTTCCTGCCCATCACCTGTTTTTCTCTCGCCCTCACCACCTTTATCAGCCAGAACCTCGGGGCAAAACAGTATGAACGGGCAAAAAAAGGCGCCCGGTTCGGCATCCTCTGTTCTATCACTATGGCGGAGGTAGTAGGTATTTTTATCTACTTTACCATTCCCATCCTTATTTCTGCCTTCAACCGCACGCCGGAAGTCATCGCCTACGGCACAACCCAGGCGAGAACCGTCACGCTTTTTTACTTTTTGCTTTCCTTTTCCCATTGTATCGCCGGTATTCTGCGAGGCGCCGGAAAAGCTTCCGTTCCCATGATTACTATGCTTTGTTTCTGGTGTATCGTCCGGGTATCCTACATCACTCTTATCGTCCGTTTTATCCCGGTGATCAACGTTATTTTCTGGGCTTATCCCCTTACCTGGTCGCTCAGCTCCATCGTTTTTTTGATTTACTTTTTAAAAGCCGACTGGGTGCATGGTTTTGAAAAATAGCGGGTTCCCGCCTTCCATAGCCTGTAAGCCTGTTCTGCCGTAACGGACAGATTTTTTTCCGCGGTCTGCGGTTCCATCGCTTCTTCCAGGGCCGCCGGTTGCTGTAAAATGGAAAAATATGCGTCAATTTCCTCTTGTCCGCATCCTTCCTCCGCGCTTCCCGCCAAAGAGATAACCGTCTTCCCATATTTTTTTGCCAGCCTCGCCACTCCCAAAGGCGCCTTTCCCATAGCCGTCTGCTTATCCATCCTGCCTTCTCCGGTTATGACAAGATCTGCTTCTTTGAGATGGCGTTCTATTCCCGTCTCGTCCAATATAATATTCACTCCGGGTTCCAAAGTCCCGTTCAAAAAAGTAAGGAAGGCAAAACCAAGCCCTCCGGCCGCTCCTGTTCCTTCCTTCCACATATCCGCTTCCGCATATTTTTCTTTCGCCAGCAGGGCATACTTTTCCATCCACCGATCCATCCGGGCAACCATGGATGCATCCGCGCCTTTCTGGGGTCCGTATACCGCACTACAGCCATCGGGCCCGCAAAGCGGGTTCGAAACATCACAGGCAATGCGGAACCGGCACTCTTTCAATTCTTTCATCGCATCGGTATCTGTAATACAAGCCAAATCGGCCAGTCCTTTCGCCCCAAACGCCGTCTGTCTCCCGTCTTTATCCAGAAATCCGAACCCAAGAGCCTGCAGCATGCCAATCCCGCCGTCGTTGGTAGCGCTTCCCCCGATGCCTATAATAAAATTCCGGCATCCTTTTCCGATCGCATCTTTAATTATTTCCCCTACCCCGTAAGTCGTGGTATCCATCGGATTTCTTTTTTCCGGCGGCACCAGTGGAAGCCCCGCAACGCATGCCATTTCCATAACCGCAGTCCTGTTCTCTCCGATCATGCCATATCCGCAGTCCACCATAGCGCCCAAAGGCCCCGTCGCCCTTATCTTCCGCTCTTTTCCGCCCATCCCCATAATCAGAGAGTCCGCCGTTCCTTCGCCCCCGTCCGCCAGGGGCATTACTTTTATATCCGCTTTCGGATCCGCACGCCGTATCCCTTCTGCCACCGCCTTTCCGGCCTCCATGGAAGTCAGGCAGCCTTTCAGCGAATCCATCGCTATCACTATTTGCATTTTTAACCCCATTTCCTGCGCGGCTTTTCCTCTTCCCACATTTTTATTGCAAAAAAGGGTTATATTTCTTCTCCGAACCGATATCCGTCATATCCCCATGGCCGGGATATACTTTCGTCTCATCAGGCAGCACAAATAATTTTTCCTTAATGGAACGAACGAGGCTGCCCATGCTTCCGGTAGGAAAGTCCGTCCTTCCTACAGATTCCTGGAACAAAGTATCTCCGCTGATCAGAATGCCGTCTTCCTCAAAATAATAACAACAGCTTCCGATCGTATGCCCGGGAGTCGCTATCAGCTTGCAAGTCATGCCCGCGATCGTTATTTCTTCCCCGTCTTTCAAATAATGGTTGGGCTTCACTGTATAAGCGCGCCCCGCCTGTTCCGACACGTTATTCACCGCATCTTCGCATACGCTTTTTTCTTCTTCACAGGCATATATTTTGGCACCGCTCAACTCTCTCAGTTTCCTGCTGCCCCATATATGGTCAAAATGCCCATGTGTCAAAAGAATGCCCGCCACCTCCAGGCCCTTTCCTTTTAGCGTCTCATAAATATGGTCTCCCGCATCCGCAGGATCAAAGCAAATAACTTCTCTGCTTCCCTCTCTATATACAAAATAACAGTTAGTCTGGCAAATCCCGAGAACCATCCTGCCTATTTTCAGCCCTGCCATTTCCTCTCCGCTCCTTTCTCTGTCAGCCCGTCGTCCGCTCAATGCCGACGACGCTCTCCACCGCACTGATTTTATCGATAATACGGTTCAGTTCTTCCCGGCTCCTCACCTCAAAGGACGTTGACAACGTAGCGATACCCTGTTTGCTTATTCTCGTATTCAAAGAAAGAATATCTATATTCTTCTCCGTCAGCGTTTTCGCGATATCTGCCAGAAGGCCGTTCCTGTTGTTTGCAAAAATCCTGATCTCGGCAAAATACTTTTCTCCCGTCACCTCTTCCGGCGACTGCTGCCACTCCGCATCGATCAGCCTTACCCTTTCTATCTCCGGCATATTGATAATGTTAATACAATCAGTCCTGTGTATGGACACTCCCCTGCCCCTGGTGACAAATCCTACGATTTCATCCCCGGGCACCGGGCTGCAGCACTTGGAAAAGCGCACCGCTACATCATGAATACCTTTTACGACAATGCCTCCCTGGGATTTTGCCCGCACGAACTTTCCCTGGTTCTCGACAACCGAAGCCAGCGCTTCTTCATCGGTCATCGCTTTTTTATGAGCCTTGTCGTATAATTCCTGCAGCTTATTAATAATCTGCCCTTCCTTCAGGCCGCCATGTCCGACCGCCGCGCAGACAGAATCCCAATCCTTAAATCCATACTTCTTCATGATGCCGTCCATATATTCCGGCTTCATGATCTCCTGCATATTGATGGCCTTTGTCTTGCAATAGGAAGCCATCATTTCCTTGCCCTTTATAATATTTTCTTCTTTCAGTTCATTCCTGAACCACTGATTGATTTTATTTTTCGCCTGAGTACTTTTTACCACATTCAGCCAGTCCATGCTGGGCCCTTTGGAATTCTGGGAAGTCAAAATCTCCACGCGGTCGCCGTTTTGTATTTCATAATCGATCGTTACCAATTTTCCGTTCACTCTGGCTCCGATCATCCGATTTCCCACCGCGCTGTGAATATTATAGGCAAAATCGATCGGCGTAGATCCTGCCGGAAGATTTTTCACCTCTCCCCTTGGGGTAAAACAATATACACTATCAGAAAACAGGTCAAGATCGTTCTTCAACAGATTCATAAATTCCCTGTTGTCGGACATATCCTGCTGCCATTCCAAAATCTGTCTGAGCCAGGTGAGTTTTTCTTCCTCCTGGGCCTCCACTTTCTTGCCATCGGCCGCCTCTTTATATTTCCAATGGGCCGCGATTCCGTATTCCGCCGCTTTATGCATCTCATGGGTTCTGATCTGTATTTCAAAAGGCTGCCCGTTAGAACCGATCAATGTGGTATGCAGCGACTGGTAACGATTCGGCTTCGGCATAGCGATATAATCTTTAAAACGCCCCGGAATCGGCTTATACATCTCATGGATCACGCCCAGCGCCCCGTAGCAGTCCTTGATCGTATCCACTATGATGCGTACTGCAAACAGATCATAAATCTGGTCGATCGTCTTATCCTGATTCTTCATTTTTTTATAAATGCTGAAAAAATGCTTGACGCGGCCGTCAATCTGAGCTTTAATACCCGCATTTTCGATATGTTTGCTTACTTCATTGACAATATTCTGGATATATCTTTCCCGTTCGCTCTTACGGACGGCAATCTTATCCACCAGATCGTAATAAACTTCCGGTTCCAGATATTTTAAAGAAAGGTCATCCAACTCCACCTTAATCTTAGAAATCCCCAGTCTTTGGGCAATAGGAGCATAAATATCCAAGGTTTCCTTCGCTATCCTCTGCTGCTTTTCCGCCGGCATATGTTTCAATGTCCGCATATTGTGCAGCCTGTCAGCCAGTTTAATAATAATAACCCGGATATCCTTCGCCATGGCAAGAAACATTTTCCTCAGATTCTCCGCCTGCATTTCCAGCTTATCCGCCGTTTTCCCTTCGTTGTCCCCTGACAACTGCAAAAGCTGCAGCTTCGTAACACCATCTACCAGCAGAGCTACATCGGAGCCAAACTCGGCCTTTATCTCCTCATCGGTCATAATCGTGTCTTCCACTACATCGTGCAGAAGGCCGGACGCAATCGTTTCCTTATCCATTTCCAGGTCTGCCAAGATAATCGCCACGCAGAGAGGATGGATAATATAAGGTTCTCCTGACTTCCTGACCTGCGTTTTATGGGCATCATAAGCAATCCGATATGCCTTTTCTATTAAAGAAATATCATCCGAAGGGTGATATTTCCTTACCCGGGCAATCAGATCCTGATACAGCTGATCGGGACTCTGGAATTCCTGAATCAATTCAATCCTGCCATCGTCAAATATCAGACCTTTTTTTTCAGTTGTTACATGATCCTTTTCTTCTGTCATACACATCTCCGGCCATTATTTTTTCTTGCTTTCTTATTTCTTTATAGTCCAAAACCCCTATCTACATTATTTTCCTTCATACCTGATCGCGGATTCCAACCGGTAGCCTCCCAGCCGTTCACGCCCTTTTAATCCTGCCAGTTCCATTAAAACTACAATCCCTGTTACTTCTCCTCCCAGGGACTCGATCAATCTGACCATCGCTTCCGTCGTTCCCCCGGTGGCGATCAGGTCATCTACAATTAATACCTTCTGCCCTTCCCGTACCGAGTCCTTATGCATTTCGATCGTTGCCTTGCCATATTCAAGGTCATAATCAATGGAAACCGTCTCACAAGGAAGTTTTCCTTTCTTGCGTATCAAAACAAAGGGCTTTTTTAAATTATATGCAATAGGCATACCAAAAATAAATCCCCTTGATTCCGGCCCGACAATCACATCAAATTCCAAATCTTTTACCTTCTCCTGCATGGTATCCACAGCAAGCTGCAGACCTTCCGCATCCTGGAGAACGCTTGTCACATCTCTGAAAATAATGCCTTCCTCCGGGAAATCCGGTATACTCCTTACATATTCTTCCAATCTTTTCATTTTTTATCCCCATTCCGGCCACAGACGCCGCCTAAAAATTCTTATTGCAATGTACCATAAAATATTGTTGCTCCGTAATCATCTGTTCCTTCACGTGAAGGCACTCTTTGATCCGGTCCTCTATATTCAAAAACTCATTCACCAGTTCAGGATCAAACTCTATACCGCTTTTTTCAGCGATCATTATCATCGCTCTTTCATGGCTGAACGGCTCCTTATATGGCCTTTTTGATGTCAAAGCATCATATACATCCACAATGCTCATGATCCTGGCCACCAATGGGATGTTCTTTCCTTTCAGTCCATCCGGATATCCGCTTCCATTCCATTTCTCATGATGGCATCTGGCTATTTGCTCCGCCACTTCGGCAAATTCCCTGTCCGGAATCCTTCCTTTAATAAAAGCAAAAATATCTCCTCCTATGACAGAGTGCATTTTCATCTGTTCAAATTCTTCTTTGCTCAAGCCTCCTGCTTTTCGAAGCACGGCATCCTCGATCGCTATCTTTCCCACATCATGAAGCGGTGCCGAGCGACATGCCCTTCTTACAAGGCTCTCAGGCAGTTCATCTCTATATTTGGGAAGCTCCATCAAATATTCAATAAACAATTTGAAAAATAAAGACGTATTTTTCAGATGCCCTCCCGTTACGCCGTCTCTGGACTCCACCAGTCCGGCAAAACTAATGGTCATCAGATCATACATGCTCTCGATCTCTTCTACTTTTTCCGCCACTTTTTCTTCCAGGCTCCGTTCATACTCAGCCAAAGCAATCTGAGTTTCAATTCTTTTTTTCATAACAATGGGAACAAAGGGTTTGGTGATATAATCCACGATTCCGCAGTTGAATCCTTCCACTTCCGACTCGGCCCTCGTCTCCGCCGTAAGGAAAATCACCGGAATTGTTTTATAGCAAGGTGTCGATTTCAAAATCCTCATCATTTCATAGCCGTCCATCCCCGGCATGATTACATCCAGAAGAATTAAATCCGGCCGTACCGTTTCCATAATCTCGAAGGCTTCCTTTGCAGACAACGCTTCATACAATTCATACGTATCCTGTAAAACCAGGCTTGCCGCCTTATGGTTAAGCTGTACATCATCCACCATCAATATTATCTTTTTCTTCATATGATCACCCTTATCCCCGTTTTCCGCCGCCATGAACAACGCGCCGGTAAATAAATGGTTTCCATAAAAATCATATCAATATATTATTTTCTTGTCAACGGATTTTAATGCCCCGCAAGGGGTTTCCTGTAGCCGGTCACTGTCATGACAGCTACCTGGTTTCCAAGCTCATCCGCAATATCAATATTGTAATAACTCGTGGTGCGCCCGTTTTTTATGCATTGTGCCCGGGCCGTCAGCTTTTCCCCTTTTGCAGTTCCCAGATAAGCAATATTGGAACTGAGGGACACCACCCCCGGATCCTGCCAGTTGGCTGCCACCGCAAACGCAAAATCGGCCAATGTAAAAATAGCTCCTCCCATTACAGCTCCAAGGGCATTCCTATGGGAATCCGATAGTTTCAGGCTGCATTTCGCATATCGTTCGCCGATCTCATCGATAACGGCTCCGCTTTCCGTCGCAAACCTATCCTTTTTAAACAATTTTCTGACTTCATCCAATGTTTTCTGCATTCCCTGCTTATCACCCCCGGCCTGTTTCTGAAAGACGGATATGGAAAACGCCATACCTTCCCCAACGATAGTTCCTTCTTAATTATAACCGCTCCCGCTGCCTATGACAACCGATTTCCCGGCCAATATCGGCAAATACTATTCTCAAAATAATTTTTTTCACAGGAGAAAAAACGTGCGCCGAAAGGCGCACCACCTAATCGAGTAGAGAAGATTCATCTTCCCTACTCGCCGCGCGGGGTGCGTGCAGCAAAGCTGCTAATTTCCTTACGCACCCCTGCGCATAAAAAGAGTTGGCACGACGGCCAACTCTTTCCCGCTTTTTGCAACAAAAATACCGATAAAATCAGCCTTTTGTATTCAATACTTTATCTATGTAACGGAATCCGCCAAATCCATTCTCATCCATCAACGTATCTACATTTACGCCCGCAGGTATCTGCAGAACATACTTCTGTCCCTCGTAAGAATAGTTTACGGTCACCGCTACATCAGGTCTGCTTTTGATCGCTTCAAATACCGTTCTATCAAAGCTTACCCACATCTTCGCATCAATAACGACCGTCGGCTGCTGCGCGTTCGTAATCGCATCTGCCGTTTCTTTCAGGAAAGTATGGTACGCGGAGTTAGCAACTTTTTCATAACTCAAAACCGCCCCGCATTTTACGCATTTGGATATTGCAACAGCATCGCTGGTCGCCGTTGCACCGCTCACCAGAACGCTTTCCGTTCTATGATTGCAAGCCGGCTGATAGTTGCTGCTTTCTTCCGTGCCAGGTTGCTCCGGCTGTTCCGGTTTCTGGCTGTCGTCTGGATTATCCGGGTTGTTCGAATCGCCTGAATTATCCGGGTTGTCTGTATTGCCCGAGTCGTCTGGGTTATTCGGGTTGTCTGTATTGCCCGAGTTGTCTGGGTTATCCGGGTTGTCTGTATTGCCCGAATTGTCTGGGTTATCCGGGTTGTCTGTATTACCCGAGTCGTCTGGGTTATCCGGGGTATCTGGATTGCCCGGAGTATTGCCAGAATTAATGGCCTCTAACTTTCCCTTCATCGCATCAACAACGCCTGCTGAGCCGCTTGTTACATCGCGGAGCTTGTTATCTGCATCTATGATCGCAATAATAGGGGTTGTATAAGTGCCATCAGGATTCTCTAATCCCGCCACTCTTGCATATTCAGACATCGCATTCCATGCCTGTGCGCCCCAGCCAAACTGGATTTTGTCTCCTGCCTTTGCGCAATAATTTGCCCGAAACTCTATGACTTCATCCTTGGTTACTTCTACCTCCTTGCCCACATACTGGCCATTCTCTAACACTGCAACTGTCTTTTTATCCCTTGCCACCGCGCAGAAGTCTGCCAGCCCGTCCTGAATCCAGTCGCTGTTTGCAATGTCACTCAATACGCTTATGCAGTGGCCGCAATTAACGCTGAACAAAATAAGTACTTTGGTTTTGCCATTACTTGTTGATGAAATTGTTCCGCCGTCTACATTCTCAAACGTATACTCCCTCAAATTCTCAGTGCCTTCTGGCATTTCCTTAGCCGCCGCCGGTATCGATGGCACCAGCAGCATAAACGCCGCCAGCAAACACAATATTCTCTTTCTCATTCCTCTTTTCCCTTCCTTGTCTTGGTTATCATTTTGTAACTAAAAAGTTCTCGTAATGTAAAAAGATTATATCTTAACGGCAATGCCATGTAAAGCTTTTTTCTTCAATTTTTCCAATATTTTTTCATTTATTTGGATAATATAAACAACCGCGCCAATAACTGGAAATTATCGACGCGGCTGTCTTTTGCCTTTTTTGTTATTCAATCAATTCTATTACATCATACCGCCCATTCCGCCGCCTGCGGGCATAGCGGGCGCATCTTCTTTAATATTTGCCACAACGGATTCTGTGGTAAGGAGCGTAGATGCCACGCTGGTCGCATTCTGAAGGGCACTTCTTGTTACCTTTGCGGGATCAAGGATGCCTTCCGCCACCATATCCACATATTCTTCACGCAGAGCGTCAAATCCCGTGCCAACCTCAGATTCCCTTACTTTATTGATGATAACGGAACCTTCCAGTCCTGCATTTGCAACGATGTGGTATAAAGGAGACTCTAACGCTTTCAATACGATTTTCGCGCCTGTCTTTTCATCGCCTTCCAGGCTTTCCGCCAGTTTTTCCACTTCTTTCGCTGCGTGGATATAAGCGGAGCCGCCTCCTGCGATGATTCCCTCTTCTGCTGCCGCTCTCGTCGCATTCAAAGCATCTTCCATACGAAGCTTTGCTTCTTTCATTTCTGTCTCTGTCGCAGCGCCTACACGGATCACTGCAACACCGCCCGCCAGTTTTGCAAGGCGCTCCTGCAATTTCTCCCTGTCAAAATCAGAAGTAGTTTCTTCAATTTGCTTTTTGATCTGGGCGATCCTTGCCTGAATTGCTTCCTTATCGCCTTCGCCGTCAACGATAACCGTATTTTCCTTTTGTACCTTTACAGACTTCGCACGTCCTAACTGATCCATGGTGATTTCTTTCAAATCAAGTCCCAACTCTTCGCTGATCACCTGGCCGCCTGTCAGGATAGCGATATCCTCCAGCATTGCTTTCCTTCTGTCACCGTATCCGGGAGCTTTTACCGCTACTACGTTGAAGGTTCCGCGCAGTTTATTCACAATCAATGTGGTCAGAGCTTCCCCTTCCACATCTTCTGCTACGATCAGCAGTTTTGCGCCGGACTGAACCACCTGCTCCAGCAACGGAAGGATTTCCTGAATATTGGAAATTTTCTTATCCGTAATCAATATATAAGGATCATCCAACACCGCTTCCATTTTATCCATATCGGTTGCCATATATGCGGAAATATATCCTCTGTCAAACTGCATACCTTCTACCAGATCCAGCTCTGTCAGCATCGTCTTGGATTCTTCAATCGTAATTACGCCATCGCCGGATACCTTCTCCATAGCATCCGCAACCATCGTTCCTACTTCCTCGTCGCCGGAAGAAACTGCCGCAACCCTCGCGAACTGTTCTTTGCCGCTTACCTTTGAACTCATCTTTGCGATCGCTTCTACCGCGCAGTCCGTCGCCTTCTTCATACCTTTTCTTAAGATAATCGGATTAGCTCCTGCCGCCAGGTTCTTAATTCCCTCATTTACCATTGCCTGTGCAAGTACGGTCGCCGTCGTAGTTCCGTCGCCAGCCACATCGTTTGTCTTCGTTGCCACTTCTTTTACAAGCTGTGCGCCCATATTCTCAAAAGCATCTTCCAATTCGATTTCTTTGGCAATCGTAACGCCATCGTTGGTAATCAACGGAGCGCCGAAAGATTTATCCAAAACCACATTTCTTCCTTTGGGGCCCAATGTCACCCTTACCGTATTTGCCAGTTTATTTACGCCTGTTTCCAATGCTGCACGGGCTTCTGCCCCATATTTTAATTCCTTTGCCATGATTAACAACCTCCTGTTTGTCTGAATAAAGTGAATGCATGCGCCTTACGGCGCTGTCTCTTATAAAGCAAAAATATTTACCGCTTCATTTATTCGATCACTGCCAATATATCGCTCTGCTTTACAATAATGAATTCTTCTTCGTCAATCTTAACATCCGTCCCCGCATACTTAGAATAGATGACATGATCTCCGGCTTTTACTTCCATCTTCACTTCTTTGCCGTCCACCGTTCCGCCCGGCCCCACTGCCACTACTTCCGCCTGCTGCGGCTTCTCCTTATTCTGCCCCGGAAGGACAATACCCGATTTCGTCGTTTCTTCTGCTACTAACTGCTTTAATACAACTCTGTCGCCTAAAGGTACTAATTTCATTTTAAAAGCCTCCTTATGTCAATTTTCATTTTTTTCGTCTTATTAGCACTCTTTTTCATTGAGTGCTAATCACTAACCCATATATTAAATTCATATGCAACGGTTTGCAAATGCAATTATAAAGGCAAGAATCTCCATTTCTTTATTTTTCTCATCTTTTCTTTATTTTACTCTTATTTACTCACTTTTAATATATTTCATTTTTTAATAATTATTTTATAAAGTTTATAGGAAATTATAATGCCCTATCGCACAAAGGATTTCATATACTCACCGTACATGAAATCCTCTTTAAAAATCCCTCTTATTTTTTCAGCCCTCTTCGAAGTCTCTCCTGATACCCCGGCGCGCTTTTAATTTCCAGTTTGTGGTTAAACATCTCATATTCCGCATCGGATATTTTATCTTCCAGAAGTTCCTCCACATTGGTCTTATATACGATGCCTGTCGCTACGGAAGGCGCGAGCGCCTCATCTTCATCATAAGCCAGGCATGCATCCTGTATCCTTTGGCAGTAATCCTCTGCTTCCCCGTCTTCCGCCATGGGAATCAGCACAAGAAATACGTCCCCGTCGATCCTTCCGATCATATACTCGCTTTTCGCCTCTTTTTTTATAATAGAAGCAATCAGTTGGATCAGACTGTCGCTCTTCTCGACTCCAAAATTGTCATATACAAATTTCCAGTCGTTAATATTTATATTGATCACTGCTACCGGTATTGTTTCGGAACGCTCCAATACCTGCATTTTACTTTCTATGTAATTCTTATTATAAACTCCGGTCAGGACATCCTCCGTCTCACCGCATCTCCTTTGTTGCCTTCCCTTCCCCAGCCTTACTTCCAGCTCATCGATATAGGCGGCGGATTCCCTGTGCATATATACTTCATTTCCCAAAGATGTCAGGAGTCGTATAGATGCTTTCAGCATTTTCCCGGCCTCTTCTCTTTTTTCCTCCTGTACCTTGTCATATTTTACATAAATATGGGCAACAGTGCGATCCGCAATGCGCAGTTTCTCCCCCGGTTCCGCTTCCACATCCGGTTGAAACCCTGCAAAATCTCCCACTTCCAATATCTTCTCCCCATGGCGGCCCGTAAGGAGTATTTCCATATCATAAGAACCGGCCAGAACTTGAAGATATTCTTCCAACAGATCCATGGCATACAGATTTTTTATTGCATAATTTTTAATATTTTCTTTGATCCTTTTTTCAAAAGCAATCTCTTGATAACTCATAGTTCATCCCTCTTCTGCATTCCATATTTACAGTTAAAAAATCTAAGATTTTTCAACTGTTGTCTCTGTAACAGTATACCTTTTTTTATGAAGTTTGTCTATGAATTTTCCTGTTGTTTTCAGCGAAATTCGTAATCCGGATGCCATCTATGCATCCGCCTCAAAGGATTCCTCCGCCCCCTCCGCTATGTATGCTTCCTGATATCCGTTCCCGTTTCGCACAAACTCTAACGGCATCTTTTCTTTTGCCTCTTCTTCCGTCTCCGGCAGCCTCTGATATTCGCCGCTTTCCTGAAACTCCCGGAACGCCTGGTTCAATGCCTGGATAATCATATCCCTGTCCGGGTCTTTCTCGCTGATGCTCCCGACAAAAGCAGAAAATACTTCCTGCGCCTCCTGTTTGGAACGGCAGCTTTTCAGTCTGCTTTCCATTTCCTTTCGTATCCTCTGGGCACGTAATACTTTCTGGTACAATTCTGGATTGGTTCTCGCAAGAAAACTCATTTCATCCGCAGTCAGCTTCTGCCCGGACCGTGCCTTCGCATATACCCTTGCTGCATAGGCTTCCTTTGTTTCCCCCCGCAGCCCTTCCTCTCTGATGCTGCGTGCATACTCCATCAGCTGCTGCTCAATCGGCATCCGCTGTTTTTCTTCCGTCATACCCGGTGCCGCTGTTTTTCCTTTTCCTATCATGTTCGTAATCATATCCGCACTCCCGCCTCCTCATTATAAAATATCTAAAGTTCCGAACAAATCGCCATGATTTCAGCAACGCTCAAGCTTTTACTCAAAGGAGCTTTTTCGATATATACATCTTCTCCTACCGCCCGCTCCAAAGATATTTTTTCATTCATCTGCATAATCTCATCCTGTCTGGCCAGATATTTTTTCAGCGCCAGTTTTTCCCACAATTTCCTCTGTATCCGTCTCTTCCTGAGCCGTTCTTCCTGGAGCCTTTTACTCTCCCTCCGGTTTCTCTCCCTGACCCGTTTCATCTCCTCATCCCATTTTTTCAGCTTTTCCTCCCAATCCTCTTCGGAACATTCTTCCCCCTCGCCGCCATACTCCTTCCTATAGCGCTCATTGATCCCCTCTTTCCGGTTCATTTGCTCCCAAAACGGATTCCCCTGTCTGCCTCTGTTCTCTTGCAAATATTCTTTTGCCGTCTTATCATAATATGACCTGCCGCTCCCACATTTTTTTTCATAACCATAGTTCTTTTCCAAATCATGAATATGCATATGCTGTCTCCTCTTACCCTCTGATTGACAACGAGCGCAGATACTTCGGACTCCGTCCTCTATCTGCGCTCTCCCTAGCTTTCCTTATTTCGTGGAACCAATTTCCCTGGTCTTCCGTTTTCCTTATATATAACGCTACAGTATAGCGCGCTACATAACACCGTTTACCACGAGTCCTTTCATGTCCTCCTCCAACAGTTCCGCTTCCGCCAGTATCTTCTTGATCTCGCCCTGAAGTTTCTCCTGTTCCGATGCGGTCTCCCGAATAGCTTCCGTCATTTCTTCCTGTTCTTCTTTCTCTTCCTTGCTTTCCTCCAGTTTTTCTTCCTGCTCTTCTTTCTTCTCCGCCTGCTCCTTCGCCGCCTCGACCAGTTTTTCCATCTCCTCGTCCACGTGTTTCTTGGCATCCTGCCAGAGCATCCCGATAATGGAATCGGAAGCAGCATCGAGAATAGATTCCGCCGCCTCTTTCGCCGCCCGGATTCCTTTGCCGCCCGCTTCCAGAATCGCCTGTTTGGCAGCCGTAATGGAACTGGTATTCCCCATTTTTTCTCCATTCAGCTTTGTTTCTATACTTGTAATATGCTCTATGATCGCATCGTATTCCAAGGCCCGCTGCTGGTATTCCGTCCTTTCTCCCATATTCGCCAGCCTTTCCAGCTCATCCTTGGTCAATATGGCAAGATTGCCCGATTCGAAATAATTATTTGCCTTGCGCAGCAATTCCAGATCTTTCTGTTCCTGGCTGTCCGGGTCAATTCCGAATTTCTCCTGCAGGGCGTCCCGCTCCTCCATAAAACCTTTTTTCTGTTCGGCCAGACCGTTAAGTTCCCCCATAATCTCCGCATTCCTGGCCCGCATCTCATTCATATTATCCGTTATCTTATTATCCCTGGCAAACTGATCCCGCAGTACCTTTGTCGCCTGTTTTCTTGCCTGTGCCCGCTTTTGCTCAATCAGATCAGAAATTCCGCCCTTCTTATTCCCTATAAAAACCGATCCGTTTTTTACCTGGCTGCCGTCTCCTTTTTCCGTATTGGAGTCGTTCGCCGCATGAATGCCATAACCCGGGGTTCCATTTATTCCCGCCAAATTAATCGTTACTGTCGCCATCCCGTATCCTCCCTGAAGCTGCAATGTTCGAAACAAATCCTTTTGTTTCTGTCAAATTTCCTGTTTCCTGTTCTTTATATCGGCTTTTCTTCCCATTTTATGAATATCGCACCGCCTATTTTCTGAATTCTTCCTTTAAAAAGCCAGCTTCCCCGTAGGGAATCACGAAATCCATGATCCCTGCCGCATGAGGAGAGATAATATATTCATTCACAATAATATGAAATCCTTCATCCCCAAGATACCAGCTGTCTTCCGTCAAAATATCTCCAATGCTCTCCTCATATCCTTCGAAAAACATTCCTCCATATTCTTCCTTTTTTGTTTCTTCCAAAATAAAATCGTTAATTGCCGCTGTGGCCGCTTCTTTATCTATCACGACATCTTCCAGTGTCAGTATTTTTCCGGTCTCCGTGCTAAAGTTCAATCCGCACCTCCCACTGTTCGGATGCGCTCCCCCCATATCCCAATAATAGGTAGCGGTAAAGCTGATCACCGCCGAATCCGTCCTCTCCGAAGCAAAAGTTTCCCCTGACGCATATCCGCGCCAGTTCTCTTTTCCAAGATCCGCATAAGTCTCTTTTGCTATTTCCAACATCTCCTCATCGTATTCCGGAAAAGCGCTGTTAATATATTCATTAATAGCTTCCGCGCTTTCCGCATGGTTCGATATGGTAACAACCGGAACCGTACGGTCAACCGTCAGCACTACCGTACCGTCTTCCGCCTCGAATTCCATTTTGGATTGTTTTACTTCCACATAAATATTTCCTCCAGCCTCCGCGGTTTCCTCTTCCACCGCCGCATCCTCCGGCTTCTGCTCTTCCTGCCTTTCCTCTTCCGGTTCCTGAGAAACTTCTTCCATATTTTTATTTTCGTTCCCTGTCCCACATGCTCCCAGCGCCATCGTTCCAAATATAAGGGCCATTGCCAGCCAAATATTTTTTCTCATCTTTTACTCCATTTCTGCGCGGCTTTATTGCGCAAAGCCAGCCTGGCTTTCAAGTTTGTGGATGCCGCGCAGACACAAACTTGGGATTTAACCTCCATGATTCTATTCTTCCGGAATAAAACTGTCAAAAATGAATAAATCAAAATCCTTTCTTCTCGCATCCAGCTCCTTCTGACTCTTTATCGTCCATGCTACCGCAAGATTCCTGTATAATTTCTTACAGATCTGCCTCGACAGCGTCCAGTAATACTTATGATTATATGCGATAAAATCCGGCTTGGTCATAAAGTTCAGCAGCATATGCTCCAACACAAAATAAAGAAGCCCTTTCAACCCCTCTTCTTGTAAAAAAGCATCGGAAAGCTGCCCCCGCATTATATTGTTTCTGTTTTTCCTGTACCAGATCAGCGCCAAAGGATTAAAGGATTCTATACAGTATGCCCCATGATAGCCGCTCAATATTCCATCCGCCAGCGGGCATACTGAAATATCTGTCCATTCCACCTTTAGTTCCACGATCAGAGGCACCCTTCCGTCCACCATCTTCAAAAAGTCTTCCAGTTTCGGAATCTTTTCCTCCGTTCCATACAAAGAAAATTTGTTCAGCTCTTCATAGGTATAGTCGTATACCCTTCCTTCCTTTCCGCAAACTCTCTCCAATGTAAAATCATGAAAAATAACCGGAACCTTATCTTTGGAAAGCTGTACATCCAGCTCGATTCCATAACCGCCCTCCACCGCTTTTTCAAATGCCTTCATGGAATTTTCCGGCGCATCGCCCCTGTTATCGTGCAAGCCTCTGTGGGCATACAGGACGCCCTGGAAAGGAGTCTTGTCCGGTTTATGGCACATCCGCGGCATAAGCGCCAACAGATACAGAGCCGCCAGCACTGCTATTATAGTAAAAATAATCGTCATTTCCTTCACCTTCGTATTTTAATCATCTACATCAAAATTTTCCAGCATGTCCTTCTTTTTTTCCGGCCGCGAGTCCCCGTGATGCACCTGAATCATTGTCACAAATGCCAGCATCGAAAAGAGGAACGCATACGGGAACAACGTCCTATATGAAACGTTCTCCAGAAGAAAGCCGGACAGCACTGGAGTAAATATCTGCGCCGCCATGGAAAAAGTGTAATAAGTTCCCGTAAACTTCCCGATATCGCACCCCTTGCTCATTTCCACGATCATCGGGTAAGAGTTTACATTGATGGCCGCCCATCCTACCCCGATCGCCGCAAAGGCAATGTTGACCAGCGGATGATATGCCCCCACGAACACGGCGGCAAAATAGCAAAGGCTCATCAGCGCAATGCCCGCTAAAATTGTTTTTTTCCTTCCTACGCGGCTCGCAATATTTCCAATCGGTATATAACTGCAGATCGCGGCCACCGTCGCCACCATCAGGCAGTCGGCAAAGCTTCCTCCCTCCATATGCCAGACGACTCTCGTATACCTGGAAAATGCCGTCGTCACCGCATTATACGCCGTAAACCAAAGGAAGATGGATATAAGCAGAAAAATCATGCTGCGTTTTACTTCCTTCGGCATCGCCGTCTTTTGGGGAACGGCTCTGTCTTCTTTTCCCTCTCCTCTTTCCGCCCCCTGCTTTTTTATTTCCTCCGCAATCCTTTTTTCCTTTACCGTAGCAAACAGCACGGCAACTGCCACCATCATCAAACCGCCGATACTTATAAACAAAGGGAGGTAATCCGGCCTCTCCCCGGCCCCTACCAATAGTTTTATCATGATCAGGGCATATACTCCGCCCACCGCCCCCATCAGGTTGATCACAGCATTCGCTTTGCTCCTTAAGCGGTTCGGCGTCAGATCCGGCATCAATGCCACCGCCGGGGAACGGTACAATCCCATGGAAAGCAGCAGTAAAAATAAAATAGAAAGAAACATCACAAGGCTCTGCTTTTTATCCGCCGCCGAGAGCAACAGCAAAAGTGTAACTGCCAGCAGCGTGCCGCCTACAATAAAAGGCATCCTCTTTCCGATCTTCGTATCCGCCTTGTCCGACAGCGTGCCGAACAAAGGCAGCAAAAAAATAGCCAGCACATTATCCATCGCCATCAGCGCCCCCGTCACCGTCTCTCCCAGATGAAAAGTGTTCTGCAGCATCAGCGGAATAATGCTGTCGTACATCTGCCAAAAACCCGAAATGGAAAGAAATGCAAGCCCGATAAAAAATGTCCGTTTATAATTTAATTTCATAGTCCCCATAATGATTTCAGCCCCTTTCTTTCTCCGATAAGCCCTCTGTTATTTTTCAGTATATCACCTGGCCAAAAGCTTCACAATAGCTAAAAACATCCCGAAAATGAATTTTGACAGGCCGGAAAAGCGGTATGGCGGGAGGCGGAATGGAAGGATCGGTGGTTGACGCTGGGGGCGGACTGTTCTGACGGTTGCGTACAATCAGTTATTTTACTTATGAAATGGCGGATGATCAGGGGAAAATTGCCATGGAGGGCAATTTTAGAAAGCATGGGCAGGATGCCCGTTGCTTTCGACCCGTACGGCATGATATTATTTACCCATTTCATTAGTAAAATCTGATTGGAAGCTCCAGTCAAAAAATCCCGTCCCCGGCTCCGGCTTTCCGTTCCCTTACCCCGCCCTGTCCGCCCTCCGACAAATCTGTCAAAATTGATTTCTCATAAACGAATATGATACAATAAAAAAGCTATCATTTTATTCGTTCAGGGAGGCGCATATGGACAAGATTATTTTTCATATTGATGTCAATTCCGCTTATTTGAGCTGGAGCGCTCTGGAGGAGCTTTCCAAGGGGGGAAATACGGATCTTAGGGATATTCCTTCCATTATAGGAGGGGATATCGAAAAGCGCCACGGCGTCGTACTTGCCAAATCGATCCCGGCCAAGGCTTTCGGCATTGTAACCGGCGAGCCTATCGTCAATGCATTCCGGAAATGCCCCCACCTGGTTCTCCATCCCCCCGACCATTCCCTTTATCATCGGCGTTCCGAACATTTGATGGAGTTTCTTTCCGACATCTGCCCGGATATCGAACAGGTCAGCGTGGATGAATGCTACATGGATTATACTTCCGTCGCGGCCCGGTATGGGGCGCCTTTTCCGGCCGCTGTTAAAATCAAGGATTCTATTTTTGAAAAATTTGGATATACGGTAAATATTGGAATTTCCAACCGGAAGGTTCTGGCTAAAATGGCTTCTGATTTTAAAAAACCGAACCTGGTGCATACTCTGTATGCGGAAGAAATACGGGAAAAAATGTGGCCGCTGCCCGTTTCTTCCCTTTATATGTGCGGCCGCTCCAGCGTGGAAACACTGCACAAACTGGAAATTATGACCATCGGAGACCTGGCTGCCGCAGATCAGAATATTTTGGCCTCTCATCTAAAGAGCCATGGTACACTGCTTTGGAAATACGCCAATGGGATCGATGATTCCGAAGTAATTACGGAACCCGTGGATCTAAAGGGTATTGGCAATTCCATTACGCTGAAAGAAGATGCCCGCACAAGGGAAGATGCCTGCCATGCTTTACTCCATCTGGCGGAAAGCGTTGCCGGAAGGCTGCGGGCAGCCCATCAATCGGCCGGAATGATCAGCACGGAAATCAAATACAATACTTTCCGTAAAGTTTCCCATCAGCTTACTTTATCATCGCCAGTTCAAAATACCGATACTATTTATGCCCATGCCTGTCATCTGTTCGATGAACTATGGGACGGCTCCCCCGTGCGTTTATTGGGAATTCGTACCTCCAGGCTGATTCCCGAGGGCGAACCGGTTCAATTAAGTCTTTTTGATCTGGCGGACGCTTCCGCAAATGCGATTTCCTCCCCAGTCCGTGCAATCCCTTCTGACAGACAGCAGAAGCTGGATCAGGCCCTGGATTCCATCCGCAAAAAATATGGAGCAGACTCCATCGTAAGGGGGAGCCTCCTCCATCGCAAAGATACCGAATAACAGACGATATCTGATAAAGCATTAACTATTTGCAGTGTTCAGCGTTTTTTTCTTACGCTGTAGCCAAATGTTCCTATTTCTTTTCCCAGAGACATATAAACGCCATGGGAATAAACGATCGGATGTGCGTTCTCCAGATGGAACTTATTCCTGTCGTCCATATATTCTTCATCCGCATGCACCGCTTCCACCCGGGCGATAAACATATCATGACTCCCGAGCGTTTTGATATCTTTTACCACGCATTCAATATTCACCGGGCTTTCCTTGATCATGGGCGCTTTGACGATATCCGCCCTGACCGGAGTCAGGTACGCCTTCTCAAATTTATCCACGTCCCGCCCGCTGACCACGCCGCAATAATCGGTGGCATACGCCAGTTTTTCCGTCGTCAGGTTAATCACGAATTCACCGGTTTCTTTTATCATATGATAGGAATGTCGTTCCGGGCGGACAGAAATGGACACCATCGGAGGATCGCTGCACACCGTCCCTGCCCACGCCACCGTAAACACATTCTTCTCCCCTTTTTTATCCGCCGAGCTTACAAGCACCACCGGCAAGGGGTACAACATATTCCCCGGCTTCCAGCTTTGTTTTCCCATTTTTCCCTCCATCGCTTCCGTTTAGAACAGCCCGGCCAAATGAGCTATTAAAATCCCCAGATTGACAAGGGACACAACCAGCGTCCAAATGGCCACGGTATATAATCCCTTATTTTTTCCGGCCAGTTCCTGTTGATTGCTGATAACCGCCTGCGTCTGCTTTTCCAGTTCTTCCGCAGTCGCCGCCTGGACATTGCGGTATACCTTTACATTTTCTTTATGTACAAAATCATCCGACTGCCGGAACTGCTCCTCCATTTTCGTCATGTTTTCCGAAACGGCTGCTCTCAATTCTTCCAGTATTTTCTGTACTTCTTCCTTCCGTTCTTCCCCGCTTTCCGCCTTTTCCTCCGCTCCATGCAGCTTCACGATACATTCTTCCGTAATCTGCTTGATCTGCCGGTTGCTTTCTTCCGCAAGCTGTCTGATCTGCTCGCAGTTCTCTTCCACAAGCTGCTCTATCTGTTTGCTGCCGTTTTCCACGAGCTGCCCCATCTGCCTGTCGTTTTGCTCCATCAATGCTTTCAGCTGACCGCCGATAGACTCCGCCATTTCTTTCAACTTTTGTTCATTTTCCGCATTCCGCAGATTCAGTCTGCGCATCTCTTTAATGCATGCGTCATATTCCGCCACCTGGGCTTCCAGCCTTTCGATCTGCGCGGCATCTGCCGCAGCATTCGCTCGTATCGCTTCCTGCGCGCCCAGTTTTTGTGCAATTTTATCCATAAAATTATCCATTTGGTCTCCTCCCAATATCGTCCTTTACCATTCCCCCATAACATGAACTTCTATCCTGTGCAACATATTTATCATCTTATCATTTTTCCATGCTTTTTACAACTGCTCTGCGGTTTTTGTGCAATTTGTCGTAAAATCTTTTTCCTTTTTTTGCATTTTTGTAAGTATTAACGATATTTTTACAACATGTTCATAGTCTGTTCATAAATCATTGCTATACTAAATACATAACAAACGAGAGATAACGTAATGTTTTTCATTACACATATAGATAAATTTTTTCATAATAGCCCGGGTGTCGAAAGATGCCTGGGCACTCCTCATTTTATAGAACATTTTATCCATACACGTACATCTTCCGATGCATATATACATGCATGAAAAAAGGGCGTACCTTACTCACGCCCTCTTTTTCTCACCTATACTATGTACTTCATTATTCAGCGACAGCATCCTTTCATCCAGTTCTGCCGACATCTTCGCGCATTCGATCAGCTCATCCCTGATATAATCCGGCGCATTGCCCTCAAATTTATAATGGATCTTATGTTCCAAGCTCGCCCAGAAATCCATGGCAACCGTCCGTATTTGTATTTCCACCTTCGTATCTACGATCCTGTCCGATAAATATACCGGCACTGTCACCAGCATATGATAACTTCTATATCCGCTGGCCTTTGGAGAAACGATATAATCTTTTACTCCGATAATTCTTATATCGCTCTGTTCCCGTATCATATCGGCAATCTCGTATATATCGGAAGTAAAAGAACAAATCACTCTGATTCCGGCTATATCATTGATATATTTCACCATATTCTCTATGGTAGATTCATAACCATATTTTTTTAGCTTTTTTACGATACTTTCCGATGTCTTCATCCTGGATTTGATGTGTTCTATCGGATTATACATATGTACGTGCTGGAATTCATCATTCAAAATTTCCAATTTAGTAGAAATTTGTTTCAATGCCGAATTATAAATCAGAACAACCTCTTTCCAGCTATCCACATCGCTATTCCGTTCTACTTTGAGTTCCATTCTTTTCCGCCCCTATCCTCATTCATAATACTGCTTCTATTACCCCTTCCACGAAGCAGAATCTTGATGCTTTTATTATATCACACTTTTACAAGAATGTGCATTATTCACAAAATTTTTATTATTTTTTAATTTTTCTTGTTGATTTATTCTCTCCGACAATCGGATCGCACACCTTATATATATATGATATAATAATAGCCAAAATACTCTTGAAAGGATTTTTCTTTATGTTTCGATTATGGGCAAAAATTATCAAAAACAACCATCTCATAAAAGATACCGTTATTTGCGATGACAGCAACGATACCAGAACCCATAAGGTATTCCGCGCTCTGGAAACAATCGCTTACCAGTTCGACCTCGGCAAGCCGGTCTGGCTTGACGTCACGGTGAATGAATTTAAAAAATATGCGAAAACCCGTTTTTATCAGGATAATTTTATAGAAACCATCGATTTTGACTTTTTGGAAATTCAAGTTCTTGAAGAGGACATGTACTGATCCGGCATTGATGAACAAACGCTGTCACGCTTTGCGAGCCAGCTTATTGTAACAAACGCTGTCGCGCTTTGCGAGCCAGCTTATTGTAATATAAATTCCTTCTCTTCCGAAAAAATTTTATCTGCATATTTTTATTGACATATCACACACTAAGGTGTAGCATTATAATATATACAATATGGTTTTAATAACTACATGATCCGGTTTCTAATGTATCATGTAGTACGAGGAGGCAAGTGATATGCAGATTACAATTCGTGAACCAGGAAGTGCAATTACACATTTTATTGGAATGATGATGGCCATTATTGCCACAGCCCCTTTGCTTGTGAAAGCTGCTATGGAACCCGGCGCTGCCAGCCTGGCTTCTCTGGCGGTCTTTATGCTCAGCATGATTTTGCTCTATGGAGCCAGCGCAACCTATCATTCCGTTAATTTTTCCGAACGAGCCATAAAAATATTCCGCAAAATAGATCATATGATGATCTTTGTACTGATTGCAGGATCATATACACCGGTATGCATGATCACCCTTGGCGGAAAGCTCGGCTATACTCTGCTGGCCGTTGTCTGGGGAATAGCCATTTTAGGAATGTCGATCAAAGCTCTTTGGATCACTTGCCCCAAATGGTTTTCTTCTATTATCTATATCGCCATGGGATGGGTGTGTGTGGCCGTCTTCGGACCTCTATGGCGCACACTTCCTGCCAGCGCCTTTTTGTGGCTGCTTACGGGAGGGATTATTTATACGATTGGAGGCATTATCTATGCTCTGAAGCTTCCCCTTTTCAACTCACAGCATACCCATTTCGGTTCTCATGAGATCTTTCATTTGTTTGTTATGGGCGGAAGCATCTGCCATTTTATCTTTATGTATTTATATGTAGCCTAATTGACAATGCGAAAATCATTATCTTCATAGCCTATACCGGCAAAAAACCGACAGTATATTTGACTGTCGGTCTTTTTTGCTTTATTTTTAAATGTATTTCTACTCTTCATATCCATTCGGGTTATTGCTTTGCCATCTCCAGGAATCTTCGCACATTTCTCTGATTCCATTTTCCGCTTCCCAGCCAAGCTCTTCCTTCGCCTTAGCGGCATCCGCATAGCAGGTCGCAATATCTCCCGGCCTTCTGTCCTTTATCAAATACGGAATCTTTACTCCTGTAGCCTCTTCAAAGTTCTTTACAATATCCAGCACGCTATATCCGCATCCGGTTCCGAGATTGTAAATGCAAAGTCCCGCTTTCTCCTCAATTTTCTTCAGCGCCTTCACATGTCCTTTCGCCAGATCTACCACGTGGATATAATCCCTGACTCCCGTTCCGTCGTGCGTATCATAATCGTTACCGAATACGCCCAGCTCTTTCAGCTTTCCGACCGCCACCTGAGTGATATAAGGCATCAGATTGTTCGGGATGCCATTCGGATTCTCACCGATCGTGCCGCTCTTATGCGCTCCGATAGGATTAAAATAACGCAGAAGGATCACATTCCATTCCGAATCCGCTTTCTGCATATCCATGAGAATCTGCTCCAGCATAGATTTTGTCCATCCGTAAGGATTGGTACATTGTCCTTTCGGGCACTCTTCCGTAATCGGAATCATTGCCGGATCTCCATATACCGTTGCAGAAGAAGAGAAAATAATATTTTTTACTCCATGTTTTCTCATTACGTCTACTAACGTAAGAGTTCCTGCAATATTATTCTCATAATATTCCCACGGCTTTGCCACCGATTCGCCCACTGCTTTCAATCCGGCAAAATGAATACAGGAATCAATGGTTTCTTTTGCAAAAACCTGTTCCAATGCTTCTCTGTCCAAAATATCTGCTTTATAAAACGGAACCTTTTTTCCGGTGATTTTTTCTACCCGTTCCAAAGACTTCTCACTGGAATTGCTCAGGTTATCGAGTACCACCACATCATATCCCGCATTTTGTAACTCCACCACCGTATGGCTTCCGATATATCCCGCACCGCCTGTTACCAAAATCGCCATCTTCTAATACCTCCTCTTTCTTTGTCCTGCCATATCTACCATAAGTCTACTCCTATGCCCCTGTTTTTCAATATGATAATGTTATATATGACTGTCAAAATGTTGACTGGCATATCCGGCTGCTCCTTCCCGGCAAAAATATTTCGCCTTGGAACGATCTTTTTACAGCGCTATTCCGTTCTTTTTACACAGCTCGCGGGCAGTCACCACGGAATCAATTCCCGTTGCATTTTTAATAGGGGCGAATTCCTTATCCCTGTCCACCTCGTAAGCGAGGCAATTATCCACCTGATGAATCATATCCAACACCAAAGTCTCATATTTATATCCATTCGGCGTCTCTGGTTCCACATGCTCCCCCTTTTCGTTCATGTATGGTATTTGCTTTTCCACTACATGGAGAGGAAGCTGCCTGTCCATAATCATTTCCAATTCTTTCGTTCTGAAAATATAATTCAGAATCACTCCGAAATCATAAGCCGGATTGCCGTCCGCATCCTTTGCCGCTTTCATTTCATCGGTCAGCTCATAGTATTCCACAATGGAGGGTCTTCCATCCTCCAAACACAATGCCCCCACGCGTTCGTCCGGGCTGTTCTTTTTTACCACTTTCGCGCCGGCTACACATCCGTTATCAATGACCGCTCCGACAAAGCAGGGATCTGCGATACGCTGGAGTACGTTATCCACCGCAAACACATTGATCCATTCGATGCCATCTTTTTTTATAACATCCAAAAGCCCGCACTTATTCATGGAGGAAAACCATCCGCCATTCCCGTTGGGAGATGTGGATATTTTCCACGGCTCTTCCATATACGCTTTTCCTTCATAATCCGAGGCAGGAACTACATCCTGAATAAAAAAACTCACATAATCGCTATTATATCCAAAATACTTTTTCTCTTCAAAAAACTCCACTGTCATATCATGATTTTTATCGCTGGTCATAACGAAGAGACGCACCCAGCCTTCTGCCTGTCTTACCACATCCAGCATGTTCTCGATAATCCTTTGAAAAATGTATACCGGCCTTGTCAGCCCGATATCGTACATGCCTTTCGGATGATCCGAGCCAAGCCTGGTTCCCATTCCTCCTGCAAGGAGAACGGCTGCTACCTTCCCCTGCCTGATTTCCTCTATCCCGATCTTCGTATACTTCTCTTTCTTCTTTTCTATCTCAGGAAGCTGCATGGCAGCCAGAGGGGCGATCTCCCCTTTTTGGTTTGTTGTATTTTCTTTACAATACTGCAATATGCTGAAATCCAGGCTCTCTATCTGACCGAGCAGGGCCGCCTTCTTTTCTTCCGGCAGCCCATCATAATATTTCAGCACATGCAGCTGTCCATGTCTTTCCAGCTTTTCATACGCTTCCTCGTAATTCATTTCCCGTTTTCCTCATTTCTACATTATTTCATCACTTAAGTAATTGAATAATACTATTTTAATCCAATTTAAGTTAATCGGCAAGAGAATTTAGTCCAATTTAAACTGATCCACAAGAGAATTCAGGCTTTCAGACTGAGCCGAAAGTTCTTCGCTGGTAGCGGAGGTTTCCTGCGCTGCCGCGGAATTGCTTTCTACTACCTGCGATATCTGGCTCACGCCTATTTCGATTTCCTTCATGGCCGCCGCCTGTCTGTCCGATGCCTGACGCACATCTCCTACTGCAGAAAGAATTTCGTCCAGTCCTTCCATTACTTTATCCAAATATGTCGCCGTATCTTTCGTGATCACACCTCCGCTGTCTACTTCCGAAATAGAAGCCTCGATCAGCTTTCTCGTATCAACCGCGGACTGAGCGCTTTGTTCTGCCAGCTTCCTGATCTGGTCAGCCACTACTGCAAAGCCTTTTCCTGCCTCTCCTGCCCGGGCCGCTTCAATCGCGGCATTCAGCGAAAGAAGATTCGTCTGCGATGCGATATCCTCTATATTTTCAATAATATTGCTGATTTCATTGGAAGTTTCTTCGATCCGTTCCATAGCTGCCGTAAGATCATGCATCTTATCCTGGCTGACCTTCGCTTCCCTGGCAACCTCGTTTGTTCTCTCATGCGCATTGTCTGTTGCCTTTGTATTTTCCGCTACATTGCTCGTAACCTCCGATACTGTCGCCAACAGTTCTTCCACGGAACCCGCCTGGTCCGTAGCTCCTTCCGCAAGGCTTTGGGCGCTTTCCGCCATCTGCGATGCTCCCGCTTCCACCTGCTGGGAAGCTTCCTGTATTTCCCTCAAAGTCGTTCGCAAGTCGCCGTTCAAAGTCCGTATGGACATCAGCACGCTTCTAAAAGCCCCCACATACGCCTCGTCTCCAATCCTTGTTTTCACCGCAAAGTTGCCGTTTGCCATTTCCTCCAGCAAATAATCGATATCTCCGATAATCTCATTCATCCGGTTCACGATCACTCTTGTAGATTCCGCCAATATCATCGTTTCGTTTTCCGTTTCGATCAATGGGAGAGGCGTCTCCAAGTCCCCGTCCGCCAGCAGATGCAAACGTTCCGCACATTGATTAATAGGTTCTCCAAGCGATACACCGATTCTCTTGGCAGTCTCTATCGCAATGAGAATGGATATCACCAGCAGTACAATAATGATAACGATCCCAATCACTGACTCCAGCATAAAGTCCATAACAGGCGCTGTCACCCCAAGGCTCCAGCCGTTAATCTCGATCGGCGCATAGGCCAGGAATTTCACATCGCCCCCGTAGGTATATTTTCCAAATCCGGTTCCCCCGCCCATCATTTTTCTTTCCAGTTTGGCAAGGCCTTTTAAAGATGAATCCGTTTCCGCTTCTTTTATCGTATTACTTTTACCTAAAACCAAGTCATAATTATTATGGGCTATCGTATTGGCTTCTTTGTCAATGATATACGCGCTTCCATGTTCGCTGACACGAATCTGCTTCACGATATCGGACAGCACCTGTGCATCTACCTCTACCACTACCGCCCCTACCGGATGAGTGTCCAGCTTTCCGTCTTCCATCAAAGGTGCGGCTAACGTCATTACCAGTCCGCCCCCATCCCTGCTGTTGGCCGGATCGGCGATTACGGATTCCCCGTTCATTACTTTTCCAAAATAAGAACTGCCTGATACATCTGTCCCTGATCCCAGCATATCCACGCCATTTTCATCCGTAATCATAATGGATACCCAGCCAAAATGCGAGCGGTATCCTTCCAGCAGTTCCTGTTTCTGCTCCGGAGCCACGTCAGGATTCGTAAGTCTGGCAATACTCCCTATTACCACGATTCGGTTCATATCCGTTTCCGCTATATATTCGATTTCATCTGCCGCAGTTTCCGCCTGTTCCATCATCGCCCTTTCCAAAGTATCCTGTGTTGAATAATAATTTAAAAAGCTGGATATTATTCCTACCACAGCCAGCGATACTGCCACCAGCCTTGTTACCCTCTTTCGGATTTCCATTTGAATGGTCGTTTTACATAAACCATTTGTACTATCCTGTTTCACATTTTTTGCTCTTCTCATTCGCATTCCTCACTTTCTCTGAATAAAAACCCCCTATATTATAAACATCATAACAAATAATTCATTTCTTTGCAATCAAATCCACTATATATTACATAGTATTAAAGTATCAGTATTTATAATTTTTATCTGGAAAGCGAAACTTTCATGATTATATATGTTGTTCAAACCGGCGACAGCATAGACTCTATCGCCGCCGCCTACGATATCCGTGTGGATTCCATTATTTACAACAATCAGCTATCCTATCCTTACCGTCTTGCCATAGGCCAGGCTCTTCTGCTGACCGTTGACGAAAACATGTCGGAACGCATGAGCGTTGTATCGGGCGGATATGCTTATCCTTTTATCCGGCCTTTTACGCTCACGGAAACGCTTCCCTATCTTACGGATCTGTTCATTTTTTCTTATGGATTTACTATCGGCGGCGAACTGGTTCCGCCGCAATTAGACGATACTTGGATGATCAATCTGGCACGGGCAAATGATACTCTCCCGATCCTTACCCTGACTCCCTTTGGACCCGACGGAATGTTCAGCAACTATCTTATTTCCGCGCTTGTAAACGATCCTGAGGTGCAGCAAAACCTGATCGATAATTTATTACAGACTATGGAAGAGAAAAATTATGGGGGGATTGATATTGATTTTGAATATATTCTGGCCGAAGACCGAATCGCTTTTGCAGAATTTGTCACCCGGGTCAGAATGGCCGCCAATGCCACAGGATATCCCGTTTCCGTAGCGTTAGCGCCGAAAACCTCCGACGATCAGGCCGGACTTCTGTACGAAGGCAAAGATTACAGGCTGTTGGGAGAGGCTGCCAACCAGGTATTGCTTATGACTTATGAATGGGGCTATACTTATGGGCCTCCCATGGCTGTCGCCCCCATTCATAAGGTACGGGAAGTAGTGGAATACGCCCTTACACGCATTCCGGCGGAAAAAATTAACCTTGGCATCCCAAATTACGGATACGACTGGCCTCTCCCTTATGCAAAAGGCATTACCGCCGCACGTACGATCAGCAACACGGAAGCGGTGGAAATCGCCATTGCAAACAATGCGGTCATTGAATTCGACCAGGTTTCCATGTCCCCCCATTTCACTTATGAAAAAGACGGAATCATGCATGAAGTATGGTTTGAAGATGTCAGAAGCCTGAATGAAAAATTCACTCTTATCCGTGAATACCGGCTGCGCGGTGCCGGCTACTGGCAGATTATGAATCTGTTCCGCGCCAACTGGCTTCTTCTCGCGGATACCTTTTATATTGCCCGGCCATCATCTGAAATATGAGCAATCTCATATTTCTTCCGATGTATCCTCCTCTTGCAGACGCAGTCCCGCCGTACTTGTTACCGGAAGAGAAAAAACAATGGATTTTGCCTTACTGTCCATTCCTGCCTTTTCCATGATCGCTTTCATAATATCGTTCTTTCCCTTCGATTTTGTTACGATAAAAATCATTTCTTTTTCCGCTGCAATGGATACACCAAGAAACTGCTCCGCTTTTTCCATACCGGTTCCTTTGGCGTGGATCACAGTGCCGCCCCCTGCGCCTTTTTCCCTTGCCGCATCCATCACCAGATTGCTGTATCCCTGATTCAGTATGACTATAATCAACTCATATTCCGTCTCCTTCAAAATGCTTTCTTCCTCCTTTTCAAAATTCTGGCGATCCGTAAAAAACTGCAGCGCCTTTTTTCCCCCAATGCTGGCAAAAGGAATAATAAAAGCAATTCCGGTTCCCGGCACATCGATATTCATCTTCTTTTGCAGCCCGCGCTTCAGTTTTCTCCACATCTCCCGCGTCACCACGGCGAACATTACCGCCTTTTCCGTGGCTTCCAGGCCAAAATAGTCCAGCACGTCGCTATTGGCCGTCCCGGCTCCCAGCATGTTCAAATTTACCGCCAGTTCATTCTCTTTATAAAAAGAAAGCATCCTGGATCCTATACTCCGGTTTGTAATTGTCACCATCATATATACTTTACTCATACCGGACTCCTTTCCTACAGTTCAATGATTTCATCATCGCCAAGCAGTTCGAAAGCCTCCTGGAATCCCATTCCTGCCGGCTGCGGCACCAGTGCCGATTTCGAAGACCGGATCTGATAAACGAGTCCAAGAGCCTGTATCGTAATTAACGGCGTCATAGCTACCATTGCGACCACCCCGAACGCATCCGTTACGATATTCCCCCCTACGCTGACGCATGCCCCCATGGCAAACGGCAGAAGAAAAGTCGCTGTCATCGGCCCGGAAGCCACTCCTCCTGAGTCAAAAGCTATTGCCGTAAAAATTTTCGGAACCATGAAGGACAGGATAAGGGCAAGGCCGTATCCGGGAATAATAAACCATAAAATGGATATTCCTGTCAGCACACGTATCATGGCAAGCCCAAGCGATACGGATACGCCGATGGACAAACTAAGGCTCATAGCCTTTGCCGATATTGCGCCGGAAGTAATATCCTCTACCTGTTTGGTCAGCACATAAACAGCAGGTTCCGCCAGAACAATAAAATAGCCGATCAGCATGCCCACCGGGACGATAATCCATCGGTAGGGATTTGATGCGATCACCTGTCCCAAATAATTTCCTGCCGGCATAAATCCTACATTCACTCCCGTCAGAAAAAGGAACAGCCCCGCATATGTATATACAAGCCCAATGCCTATTTTAATCAGCGTTCTCTTCTGTATTCCCCTGAAAATAATTTGAAAAATACCAAAAAATACTAAAATAGGGAAAAGCGATACCGCCATTTCCCACATATATTTGGGGAAGCCTTCCGCAAACAGCCCCCAAAGTTCTACCGAACTATTGATATCGGGAATTCGCTCCGGTATGTATTCCGTACTTTCAGGATGATAGATCAGCCCCAATACCAGCACCGAAAGTATCGGGCCGATGGAACAAAGCGATACGAGGCCAAAACTGTCGTCGGCCGCATGCTTATCGCTTCGGATCGCCGCAATACCCACACCCATCGCCATAATAAACGGCACTGTCATCGGCCCGGTCGTGACACCTCCCGCGTCAAAAGCCACCGACAAAAAACTTTTCGGCACGAAAAATGCCAGTGCAATGACAAGGCCATAAAAAAATACAAGCATATAAGATAACGGAATCCCGAACAGCATACGCAGCAAAGCTACGACAAGAAAGATTCCCACCCCAAACGCTACGGCAAAAATCAGCGTTAAATTGGGAATCGACGGAACCTGCTCCGCCAGAACCTGCAGATCAGGTTCCGAAATGGTGATCACAACGCCCAATATAAAACTCAGTATAATCATTACCGAAAGCTTTTTCGACTGGGTCATACATGTCCCTACCCGCTCTCCCATCGGGGTCATGGAAAGCTCCACTCCCAGTGTAAAAAGCATCATTCCTACGATCAGAAGCACCGCTCCTATTAAAAATGCCATCAGGATACTGGGAGAAATAGGCGCTACCGTAAAGCAAAGAACAAGGACAATGCCGATAATCGGCAGCACCGCTTTTAAAGCTTCATTAAATTTCTCCTGAAATTTCGTTCGGTGTAATTTCAACTTTCTCTCTCCTTCAAATCCTTATAAACCCGTTCTGTCATTACACTCTTATAAGCCGGACGTATAATCTTATCCGCATTGATCAGTTCCTCCAGACGATGCGCGCTCCAGCCCACGATCCTTGCCATGGCAAAAATAGGAGTATACAATTCCAACGGAATATCAAGCATACTATATACAAATCCGCTGTAAAAATCCACATTGGCGCTCACGCCCTTATAAATATTCCTCCTCTCGGCAATCACCTCAGGTGCCAGCCGTTCGATCATAGAATATAGTTTAAAATCCTCTTTACGCCCTTTCTCCAGCGCCAGCCGTTCCACGAACCCTTTGAAAATCACTGCCCTTGGATCGGAAATGGAATAAACGGCATGGCCCATGCCATAAATCAGTCCGCTTTTGTCGAACACTTCTTTGTTCAGCATCTTCGCCAGATAGTCCTTGATCTTTTCTTCGTCGTTCACATCTTTCACATGTTTTTTAATATTGGCCATCATTTCCACTACTTTAATATTTGCCCCGCCATGTTTCGGGCCTTTCAGGGAAGAAAGAGCAGCTGCGATCACCGAATAAGTGTCAGAACCGGAAGATGTCACCACGCGGGTCGTAAATGTAGAGTTATTGCCTCCGCCATGCTCCATGTGCAGCACCAGGGCAATATCCAGAACCTTAGCTTCCAGCTCGGAATATTTCATATCCGGGCGCAGCAGACGCAAGATATTTTCCGCCGTGGAAAGGCTGGCATCCGGCCTGTGTATGTAAAGACTGTCATCCCTTTCATAATGGTTATATGCCTGATAACCATATACCGACATCATGGGAAATACGCTGATCAGCATCATACACTGCCGTAATACGTTGTGAATGCTCAGATCCGCTGCCTGTTTATCATAAGAAGCCAGCGTCAGGACGCTTTTCGTCAAAGAACTCATAATATCTTTGCTGGACGCCTTCATAATAACGTCTCTTGTAAAATTAGTGGGAAGCGTGCGCATCATTGCCAGCTTTTCCTTAAACTCCTTTAACTGCCCTTTATCCGGCAGGTCGCCGAACAGAAGCAAATATGCGATCTCCTCAAACCCATACCGGGAACTATATTCGAAACCCCTGACCAGATCAATAATATCATATCCCCGGTACAGCAGCCTTCCTTCGCAGGGAACCCTTTTTCCGTCTATCATTTCCTGGGATTTGATCCATGAAATATTGGTCAGGCCGGCAAGCACTCCTTCTCCGTTTTTATCCCTTAATCCTCTCTTCACTCCGTATTGGTCGTAAAGATCAATGTCAATACGATTATTTTCTTTGCAAACCTCTCCATATTGGACGGTATAATTTTCTAATTGTTCTTTTTTACTGTTTCTTGTCATCCAAATCCTCCATTTCTTTTTTTCCGTTATTTTGTATCTCAATGCCGAGTTCCTTGCTTATATTATGGGCAATCTTCTTTGCAACCCGCCTCATCACCCTGCGTTCTTCTTCCGTAATGTCCCTGCATACGATGTCCATCAGGCGTTCCCGCATCTTTAAAAGTTCTCCGCATACCGGCTCCGCCTTTTCTGTCAAAATTAAATGAATGCATCTTCGATCCTGTACATCCGGCTTCCCCACCAGATATCCGCATTCCACAAGCTTATCGATGGCATGGGAAATATGCGCTTTGGAAAAAAATTTGTTTTCCGCAATATCCCTGGCCGTATCCCCTTTCCCCTTTTTCAGAAAAAGCAGAATCTCGATCTCTACTTTGTGCAGTCCATATTTTCCAGTAATCAGATTGCTCATTTTTTCATAAAGCTTTTTGAATTGCTGTCCATATAATAGCGTTTCAAATTCAGTATCCACTTTTCATCCCTCTTGTCCGTTTGCTTATAACGGCTGTTATTCCAATGTTAGTCTAAACCCTTTTCACAAAATAGTTAAAATCCGAACAGTTTATATATAAACTGTTCACTATTAAACTATATTCTCATAAAAATTCAATTATGTCAAGAAAGGAACCTCAGTAAACTGCCCTTATAACGTTAAGATTACGCTAAGAAACAGCTTTCCTGCGGTTTTGATCTGGAAAGTCTATCGCAGAATAACGAAAGGAATACCGATGACAAAAAATCGAGTAGAGAAGATTCACCTTCCCTACTCGCCGCGCGGGGTGCGTGCAGCAAAGCTGCTAATTTCCTTACGCCCCCCTGCGCATAATAAGTGCCCCGGCTTACAGCCGGAGCATTCTTTTTTACATCGCTTTTATGCCGCTCCTGTATTTAATTTTCCCCAATAGATCCAAAGCCTCTCTACCGTTCCGGGAAATTTTTCTTTTTCTCCGATGCCTTTTTGTCCCTGTATATCATAATATGCCACTTTGCCATCATCTATCTCCCTATCCCATCCCTCAATATCCTCTTCCACTACCAGCAAATCTTCCATATGAACCTTAAGCACTTTGCTCAACATCAACAGATGATCCACAGAAGGCATCACTTTTCCTTTAAACCAGCGGTATACCGGCTGCGGACAGGACAGCTGCAAATAATTCTGGATATCTTTTACCGTATATCCTTTCTCGGCAACTTTTTCCCTTAACAAAATCCCTGTCTTTTCCATATTGATCTTAGAATATTCTCTATGATTCATAACTACCCCATTACCTCCGCTACTAATCCGTGCAATAAGCATACATGATCTTTACCGAATTGTCATTGGACATTTAATCCAATTCTTTATGCCTTTATCGATATTGCCTTACCAGCCTGTCTATTTCCGCATTCATCCGGACAATCACCGATTCCGGCCCGATAATTTTCGCTTCTTCTCCCAGCGCCATAACCCATGCCAAAAACTGGCGGCTGACAGCTACTTTCACGTTCACGGTAAAATGCCCGTTGTCCTTTTTTATAAATGTTATATCTTTTCCAAATCTATCTATCATCACACCTGCAAGGGCGTTATCACATTCAATTTTTACAGTCTCCTCTTCCCCGCCGAACATGCCGAACATCTTTCGGGCATAAACCGCCATGTCAAACTCCTGAAAACATTTTTTTCCTTCTCTTTTTTCGTCCGTCATTCCGATATGCAGCATCTTGTCCACACGGAAATGTTTTATCTTATCCTCCTGGCTGTCAAAAGCGATCAGATAATAATTTTCATCGTCCCAGGAAAGCGCCCATGGACTTACCTCATACCACGCCCCGCCCTTCCGCAGTTCCATTTTTTTCTCTACATTCCATTGGAAATATTGAAAAGTAATTTTAGAATTCGCACCGATAGCCGCATGAATCATATCCACATTATAATAAATGCTTTCATTCATCGTTTTGATCCGCCCGGCTACATATACCTGACGATGCAGTTTGGAAGCTTCATATTTGCTTGCCAGGTTTTCTATCTTTTTTATCAGTTCATTGGATTTCCTGGCCGTAATAAACTTTGCCGCCTGAACGGAATCCACCAGCAGTTTCAGTTCCGCCAGCTCAAATTCCCTGTTGCCGACGCAATAATAATACGTTCTCCCCATCTGTTTTCCTATAATATCCATTCCATATTGGCGCAAACTCTCGATATCGCTGTATAAACTCTTTCTTTCTGCGCTGACTCCATAGGACTCCAATGAGTCTATGATTTCGTTCATCGTAATACTATGTTCTTCATCTGTCTTCTCCAGAAGAATCTTCATCAAATAAATAACTTTCAGTTTTTGATTCGTCCCTTTTGCCATATATCCCCCGCTTTATATTCGTTACCACTTTATCCAACATACCTTAATATATTTATACCACCATATATGAATAAAGGAACTGCCGCATTGCGACAGTTCCTTCTGTGGGATTTCAGTTCCTTAACCATGCCAGATCAAATTCTGTAAAATCAGAAATGCAGTGCATGGCTCCTGCTCGAATCAATTCAGGATGGATAGGATTGCTTCCAATACCTATAATTACTCCTGCACCATTCTCTCTTGCATAGCGTATTGACCCTATGCTATCTTCGATCACAATACATTCAGAAAATGCCGTCCCTAATCTTCTGGCTGCTTCCAGCTGCATTTCTCCTTTATTTGCATATGCTCCATCATCGTAGACACACATCTCACGTTCAAACCACTGTCCTAAACGAAACGTATCAAAATAAAAATCTACGTTATCTATAATGGAGGCAGTAGCTAATGCATAGGGAATGCTTCGCTCTTTTAATTCCAAAAATAATTTTTCGGCTCCTGCTGTCAGATGTACCCTTTCCGGATTTCTTTGACAGATATCCCGATAAAGGGCTTCTTTACGGACAGACACCTTCTGTCTTTCTTCCTTTGTCAAATCAGGGGCAATAGTATGAATTAATTCATCATTATTTTGCCCGCAGAACAATGCGGGATCCAGTTCCTGATCTGCTTCATTGCTTATCTCTTTGTAAATCTCTGACCATGCTTCCATATGGAAGCATGAGTCAAAGAAAAGAGTACCGTTAAAATCAAATATGACTGCTTTCATCATCTTACTTTAGAAGAGTCCGATCAATGCTCCAACAAGACCAATTACGAGCAACAGACCGATACAAGCAACCGGCTTCCAGCCTTTCTTCTTCATCAGATAGAAAAGAAGAAGAGTAAGGGTCAACGGAATCAGTTTCGGAAGCACGCCATCAAGAATGCTCTGGATAACGATCGGGCTTTCGCCGTTTGCGATTTCCAAAGAGATTGTTGTTCCACCGTAGTTAGATGTTAAAGCACCAACGATGAATACACCCAGCATGGAAGCTGCACGGGTAAACTCTTTTGCATTAGCTGTCAGCATTTCAATAGCCTTGGACCCCAGTTTATAGGACCAGCCCATCAGCCAGAAACGTACGCCAAACTGTACAACGTTAAAAATCAACAGGAACAGGATAGGCCCTGCAAGGGAGCCATTAATTGCCATATTCGATGTAATACCTGCTGTAATCGGAACCAGAGTAAACCAGAAAATAGCATCTCCGATACCGCCTAAAGGACCCATTGCAGCCACACGTACCGCACGGATGGTATTGATGTCCGCTTTCTGCTGTTCCAGGGACAGTACAATACCCATTACGAAAGTTACAAGGAACGGATGCGTATTGAAGAACTCAAGGTTGTGCTGCATGGAAGTCTCAAGGTCTTCTTTGTCATCTGCGTGAATCTTCTCAAGGCCCGGCAGGATACAATATAACCATCCGGCCGCCTGCATTCTTTCATAGTTGAAGGATGCCTGCAGGTTCAGTGAACGCCATACCATCTTATTCAGAGTTTTTTTATCCAGCGGCTGAGCCGGTGTCAAATTATTATACTGTGTTTTATTAGATGCCATCTTCTTCACCTCCATTTGCGCTTCCTGCATTCTTCTTAATTGCAACGCGGGTCTGGAAGTCGTTCAGTGCGATTGCAATACCAACGAATGCGATAAGGATCAGAGCGGAACCACCCAGTTCCGGGATGAATCCGATAATTGTTGCAAGTGCAAAGCCTGCAAAGTAGATACCCCACAGGTCATTGGACAGCATGATACGAAGCAGAGTAGCAAAACCAACGAAACGCATCATTCCGCCGGCAGCGCCGAGACCGTTCATGATCCATGCGAAATCCTGGGACAGTTTATCCAAAGTATTCCCAAGAGCGCTTCCGCCGATCAGACCAGCGATACATACAACTGCAAATAAGAGACCAAGAGCTCCCATAGCAAGATAGTTCAAACGAACGATACCTTTTGTATCACCTTTCTCTGCCATCTTATCCGCTACGGACATAACCGGGGACATAGCCGTGAACAACAATGTTACCATATACTGGCCGATCAATGCAAAAGGTACTGCAAGACCAACTGCCGCCGTGGTATCAAGTCCGGAAGAAACTGCGAATACAGTTGCCATAATTCCACCGATAACCGCATTGGGGGGCTGTGCTCCGCCGACAGGCATGTTACCGATTGTCATTAACTGATATGTACCACCTACGATAAGGCCGGTCGGAAGATCGCCGAGAATAGCGCCGATCACCGCACCTGATACGATAGGCTGATACAGAGATTCTAACAAGTCGAATTGGTCGATGGCTACGATAAACGCCCATACGCCAACCAGAATAATCTGAATTGCATTAAATTCCATGATTTATACAATCTCCTTTCTCTAATAATTAATAGTTACTCATTATTTGAACAGTTTTTCAATGTTCTCCGTGCCCTCGGAAGGAACTCTTCTAATTTCAAGCTCCACACCAAGCTCACGCAATTTTGCAAAGGCAGCTACATCGCTGTCATCTACGGCTACAGATCCTGCAACCTGACGTTTCCCTTCCGCCATATGCATATTGCCGATATTCACTTTTTTGATCGGCACTCCGCCTTCCACAAGCGTCAATACATCCTGCGGCGTCTCACACACGATAAAAATCATCTGCTTGTCGGATGCCTTATGAATGGTAGAAATGGTCTTCTCCAAAGTCCAGTAACGCATAGCCGCATAACTCGGCGCCGCCATATCCATAAGACCCTGGCGGAGCTTGTCGCCTGCCACATTGTCATTAGCTACCAAAATAAGGTTAGCGCCAATGCTACCGCACCATTGAGTGGCCACCTGGCCATGAACCAAGCGGTTGTCTATTCGTGTCAAAACAATATTGGGCATAATTCTCCCTCCTTCAATTATGATTCTTTTCTGAAAATCCCATTCAGATTTATTTATTATAAAACTTTCTGCAAAATTAGTCTTTGTATCTTTCAACAGATTATTTAATCTTTTCGATTTTTTTAATATTATTTTAATTTTTTTCTCTCATTCTTTATATTTACAAGGCCTTTTATAGAAATATTTTAGTCATAATGCATAATAAATTACTTGCGGGAAATAGGTTTCGCTGCCTTTGTTATTCAGAAATTCCCAAGATTTTATAGACATTTATCCCAAAAAAATATATACTATTTCTAATTATGGAGGTTACATATGCAGTTAAAAACATCAAGTGCAGAATTCGAAAAATATGGTTCTGTCTACGAAACGCCCCTGAATCTGGAAGAATGCGGCATGATCAGCCGGAACTGGCATCTGATTGCCAAGCGCTATGTCAGCCAGCTTTACCGCTTTGACTGCGAAGTTTATCTCGAGATGCAGGAAGGCATGGCGGCTCTGCTGGTCGGCGAAGCCCCGCAGGCAGAACATTTAACGCCATTCGCAGTTCATCGGCTGGTAAGGCTTAAACCCGGCACCTACTTTTCTCTTGTAGCCGTTACATCCAACATTACCTGCAAGCTAATTACCATCACGTCCTATTCATCTACCGTGGAAGCGCTTTCTCCACCTTATTTGTTTGAACGAATCCTTCCCCGCATCCGAATCAGCGAGATTCTCGGATACTATTACTCCATCCGCAATTCCGGCTATCAGTTTGGAGGTGAAAAACATTCCTATTTCGAACTCACCTATGTTGACCGGGGATGCATGATGTCTGAAATAGACGGCCATTCTTACAGCCTGAAAGAACGGGAACTGATCATATATGGCCCCGGCCAGTTTCATACGCAGCAGATTCCGGAAGGCTGCTCCTGCTCTTATGTTACGATTATTTTCGATATGGAAACTATCGTTTATGATGTGGAAAGCACACATTATGAACTGTTGCTGAATAAAGTATTCGGATATGACAAAAAAATACATACGCTGATTAAGACTTTTGTTATGGAAAGCACTTCACAGCTTCCTTATATGAACAGCCTGATGTTATGCCTGCTCCAGGAAACCGTTGTCCGGCTCCTCCAGTCCGAATTTATCGGCACGAAAAACGAGAGAACCGTAACGGATGCCAGACAGCATTATCAGGACGAACTTCTGGAAAAGATACTGGATTATATTGACGAAACGATCTATGAACCGATCACTATCGCAGAAATCTGCCAGAAATTTTCCCTGTCCCGGTCTTCTTTACAGATATTATTCAAAGAAAGCATGAACCAGCCGCCGAAAAAATACATCAACGAATTGAAGCTTGAAACCAGCCGGCAAATGATATGCGAAGGAAAGTATACCATCAGTGAGATCGCCCTCATGCTTGGATTTAACTCCATTCATTATTTCTCCAGGGCATTCACGCAAAAATTCGGGATGGCTCCAAGCGAATATTCCAAAATGCTTTTTAAGCCTTAACATAGGCCGCCCGGACAGCCAAAGATATTTCCGCCGTACATAAACAACCCGCAGCAGAGCAGCAAATACGCTCTGTTGCGGGTTTATTCTTTTCACCTGAAATTTATGAATCGACCAGAGCCTGGATCGCAAACCGTGAAATCTGGATGACCGTGCTTTTGGCCACTTCCACATTCACCGTTTCCTCCTCTATTCCCACGACTCTTCCGTAAATTCCTCCGGCAAACATTACTTTACTTCCAATTTTCAGCTCCGTATGAACCTCTCCCAAAGCCTCCCTGCGTTTCCTTACATTTTTTGCAGAAATAACAACAAGGATCAGTCCGATAATTCCCATAATCACTGCCAAGGTGATACAGGTCCAGCCGATTACTTCCCAGTTAATATTCATAGTTTATCTCCCAGCGCCTCATGCGAATGCGGCGGCACATTCCTTTTGAAGCAAAAATTAAAGTTAAATTCCGTCTTCTTCCGCATTGTCTTCATGCGCCGTCAGTTCAAACCGGACGATATATTCTTTTCCTGTCTCGATCAGCGACTGCGCCATATCCAGTGGTGAATCAAATGCTGCCATTGCCATAGAACCTTCGATCAGCATAGGAAGGTTAGAGCCTGCCAGCACCTCGATCGCCTGATCGGGACGCGCAACTTTGCATTCCACCGCGCTTTTAAACGGCGAACCTCCTGCCAGATCGGAAAGAACAAGAACGCCGTCACAGTCTTTTAACTCATCCAGCCCTTTATTTATATTCTCTGTCAGCGTATCCGTGGAATGATCCGCTTCAAAATCCACATAAACAATATTTTCCGTATTGCCAGTAATCAACTTCAGGCTGGAGCCAAGTCCCGTTGCAAAATGGCCGTGCCCTGTAATCAATAAACCTACCATGATAGCATCCTCCTATTTTAATGTATATGGATATAATGTTACTCCCTTCACTACCCTGTTTACCTCTCCGGTAGGGCAGGGATTGTCCGGCGTAATTCCCAGGAAAAGGGATTTCAGCACGGCGAGGGTTTGTGCAAATACGACATATGCGAATCCGAGAAGAACATTTTCCATCGGCTGTCCTACATTCATCTCTATTGCATAATCCACCAGACCCTTTGCCTCTTCGCAAGGCGTATTCATTACTACCGCAATACGGTTCTTCTTTCTCTGGGGACTCATTTCTTTGATCAGATCCAGCTCATATTTACGGCGGTACGGATCATCGCTCAAATATACGACGGTCAACGTTCTGTCGTCAATAATAGATTTGGGGCCATGGCGGAATCCGAGAGGGGAATCATACATGGTAGCTACTTGTCCTGCCGTCAATTCCAGCATTTTCAGGGCCGATTCCTGGGAAACGCCTTTTAATGCCACATTGCCCAAATATACGATGCGGTTAAAATCAAATTCATCCACAATCTTCTGTACGATGGGGTACCCGTTCTCTAAGAAATCTGTCGCTGCCGCACCCACCTTATCAATCTTCGCCGTAATCTCATCCAGGCGATCCAGATTAAACGCCAGATAAGTCGCCATATACATATTGGAAAAACTGGAAGTCATGGCAAAGGACTGGTCATGGGTTTCCGGTGTCAGATTAAGGGCAAAGCAGTTTTTCCTGCTTTCTGCCATTTTGGAAAGGCTCCCTTCATGATTACATGTTACAAACAGGTGATACAGGTTCTTGCATACGACCTCCGCCGCTTCCACCGCTCCGATGGATTCGGGAGAATTGCCGGAACGCCCAAAACTTACAAGAATGGTAGGTTTCGTGCGGGAAAGGAAATTCTCCGGGGAAGGTACGATATCTGTCGTTGCATAAGATTTTACTTTATACCCATATCTTCCGTTCAACGCCTGATATAAGGAATTCCCTACGAATTCACTTGTTCCTGCCCCCGTCAGAACAATATCAAAATCCTCTGCTTTCAGCACCTGATCCAGAAATGCCTGAAGCTCTTCCTTGCAACCTGCAATCTGAGCGCAGGTCTTCTTCCATGTGGAAGGCTGCTGGTTGATTTCAGTAAGAGTAAATACAGAGGAGGTCTCTTTCATCTTTTCCGGGGAAATGTCAAAAATGTTCATTTTTTTGTCCTCCTTTATTATAATTTTCTGAATGATATAAAACAGTATATCATACTTTTTACAAGTATACTTTTTGCAAAGCATAATCAAATTATACCGCAGGATTTTCCAAAAAAACAATACGGCTACTAAAACTGATAATGAATCACTTAAAAAATACAACTTCATTCGCTTATTCAATGCTATAATGAGATATAATAATAAAAGTATATTGAATTTTCAGACAGGAGGGTTTTTTCATGTTAATTCAAGGTAAAAAAATATGGATTGCAGACCAGTTCATGGCAGCCGGGCTTGAGATCAAAGACGGAAAAATCACGGATATTGTTCCCTATGGCAGCCGGCCCGCCGATGTGGATTATGAGGATCTTAGAATTGTTCCCGGCTTTCTGGATATCCACTGTCACGGCGCATACGGTTTTGACACTAACGACGCCAATGAAGACGGTCTGCGCAAATGGACAAAAAATATAGTGGGCGAAGGCGTTACCGCTTTTCTCGCCACCACCATTACGCAAAGCGAAGAAGTTCTTACGAAAGCGGTAGCCAACGTGGCAAAGGTTATGGAAGACGGTTACGAAGGCGCTGAGATTCTCGGCATTCATTTTGAAGGGCCTTATCTGGACATGGTATATAAGGGCGCACAGCCGGAGCAGCATATTGTGAAGCCTACCATAGAACAGTTCAAACGCTATCAGGAAGCGGCCAAAGGAAATATCCGCTATATTACCATGGCTACCGAAACGGATGAAGATTTTGACCTGACTCACTATTTAACGGATCATAATGTCGTTGTCAGCATCGGACACTCCGCTGCAACTTATGAGCAGGCAGCAATGGCCTATGCCCATGGCGCGCGTTCCATGACCCACGTCTATAACGGCATGACGCCCTTTAACCACCGTGCAAACGGTCTGGTCGGCGCAGCTTACCGCATCCGCACGATGTTTGGCGAAATCATCTGTGATGGCAATCATTCCACGACTGCCGCTCTGAACAACTACTTTATCTCCAAAGGGCCGGACTACTCCATTATGATATCCGACGCCCTGATGGCTAAGGGTTCTCCCGCAGGAAGCCGTTACATCTTCGGCGGCAATGAAATCGAAATTTATCCTGACGGAAGCGCCCATCTGACCTCTACCGGCGGCCTGGCAGGTTCCACTCTGAAGCTGAACGACGGACTCCGTATTCTTGTGGAAGAAGCTATGGTGCCGTTTAACTATGCGATCAATTCCTGTACGATCAATCCGGCCCGCTGCCTGGGCGTTGATAACCGCAAAGGACTGATCGGGGTAGGCATGGATGCCGACCTGGTCGTTCTCGAACGCGATTATCAGGTTCGCCAGACTTACTGCATGGGCGAGGCACAACTGCCCTGATCATTCATAACAGGTAAATTGCGAAAGGAGAAAAAATAATGAAACACCCCATTCAAGAAATGATGGAACAACGCAGACAGGGAAAAAAATGCGGCATTCCTTCCTATTGTACCGCTAACCCGCTGGCGCTGGAAATTATACTGAAACGCGCAAAACAGCTTCAAATGCCGGTACTGATCGAAGCCACGGCCAATCAGGTCAATCAATACGGCGGCTATACCGGAATGCTTCCCAAAGATTTTTATGAAATGATTCAAAAAATGGCCGGCGAGATCGGAGTACCCGAAGAACTGATCATCCTTGGCGGCGACCATCTGGGACCCCTCACCTGGCAGAACCTTCCCGAAAAGGAAGCCATGGAAAAATCCGTGGAACTGGTTTATCAATATGCCAAAGCGGGATTTACCAAGATCCACTTAGATACCAGTATGAAAGTAGCGGATGACCCGGAGGGACTTTTATCCACCGAGACTATCGCCCGCCGGGGCGCAGAGCTTTACAAAGCTTCCATGAAAGGCTATGAAGAGCGGAAAGCAGAAGTTCCTGACGCTATGCGGCCTGTCTTTATCATCGGGAGCGAAGTTCCAATACCAGGCGGCGCGCAGGAGGCGGAAGACAGCCTGTCCGTCACCAGCCCGGAGGCTTTTCAAGATACCGTTGCCACTTATAAACATATTTTTGAAGAAGCCGGCGTAAAAGAAGGATGGAAGGATGTAGTTGCCGTCGTTGTACAGCCCGGCGTGGAATTCGGCGACGACCAGGTCTTCCTTTACGACCACGATGCCGCTACAGCGCTTTGTTCCGCCCTGGAAAAATATCCGGAAGTATGCTTTGAAGGCCATTCCACCGATTACCAAAGTGCGGAATGCCTGAAAAATATGGTAAATGACGGCATTGCTATTTTAAAAGTAGGTCCTGCTCTGACCTACGGGCTGAGGGAAGCGTTATTTGCCCTGAGTTTCATGGAAAAAGAACTGGTGCCGGAAGACAAACGGGCCGATTTCATTGAAACATTGGAAAAAGTCATGCTGGCGGAACCCGGCAACTGGCAGAAACATTACCATGGAGACGACAAGCAGCTGGCCCTGGCAAGAAAATACAGCTTTTCCGACCGCGCCCGTTACTATATCGGACAACCCGAAGTAACGAAAGCGATCGATAAACTGTTTGACAACTTGAGGGAGTATCCGATCCCCATGAACATGCTTCACCAGTATATGCCTGTTTCTTATACAAAGGTACGCGACGGTATTCTTACCTTAGATCCTAAGGAATTGGCTTTGGACGGCGTCGCTAACTTTATGCTGGATTACGAATATGCCGTAGTTGAATAAGCCCAGCCATCAAACCTGCTCCAAACAACGGGGCATCCATATCTATAAAAATGCGTAAAAAATTCAGGGGTGTTCTCCGATACGCCCCTGAATTTTTTTCATTTCCAATCTTCTTGCTCCTTCCGGTTCAAAATCCTTCTTCTTTTCTCTGTTTCCGCATTTCCCGTCTCCTGATTCCGGCTTCCCACTCCGCCTTTTCCGCCTCGGTCTCAATAAGAAGCCCCGGCACTTCCACCGGATTTCCTTCCGCATCCACGGCGACCAAAGTCAGATAGGCTCTGTTTATAGGCTTTCTTATGCCTTTCATGTCTTCTATATAAGTATCCACCCGTATCTCCATAGAAGTTCTTCCCACATATGTCACTCTTCCAATCAGCACAATCAGATCTTTCTGATACGCCCCCCGTATAAATTTCAAATTATCTACGGAAGCGGTAATTACATCTTTCTGCGCATGCCTGAGGGCAACAAGGCCGGCCAGTTCATCGATCCATTCCATCAGCTTCCCGCCAAACAACCTCCCTGCGCCATTTAAATGTTCCGGGCGCACTTGGTATACCTGTTCTATCCTGGATTCCGATACCGTTTTTTTCATATCGATCTCTTTTTTCCTTTCTATAAAACAATCGAACAGGGAAGAAAATCTTCCCTGTCCGCTTTTTTCAATCGCAACGATTAAACATCGTTTGGAAAAAGAATTCCTGCTTTCTTTCTTGCTAATTCCAGGACTTCCATTACATCGACCATCACATCAAGGCCCTGATATATTGTTTCATAGTCTTCATTCAAAAGAAGACTGGTCAATTTTCCCACTTCATAATACCATGGGTTCGGCTTTTCCTGCTCATTAAAGTTCTCTTCCGAATCCTTTGTAACTACCTGGACTCCGGCCATTCGGTTACTTCCGCTTTTCACGTAAATATAACCTTTTTCCCCTTCAATCTGGAAAGAATTCACGCCCCAGGTATCCTTGGCTCCCGCCGATTCGCTGACAAATCCATCATACTTCATGATCAAAATTCCCGAAGTATCCGCCAGCCCTTCATAAATATTCGGAAAATAAATGGCTTCCTGCGGTTTTCCGAATAAAGCAATATTCAGGTATACATTATAAAAATTAATATCCATCAGGCATCCGCCGCCATATTCGGGATTGAAAACATTTGGTTTCCCGCCTCCCAGCACCTGGTCATAGCGGCTGGAATATTGGCTGAAATTGCCCAGCACAAGTTTCACTTTTCCCACTTTGGGCAGTTCTCTTTTTACCACTTCAAAATTAGGAAGAAATGCAGTCGGAACGGCGTCTACCAGGAGCAGATGTTTCTCCTTGGCAAGCGCAGCCAATTCCCGTGCCTGCTCCGCCTTCGTGCAGAACGGCTTCTCGCAAACCACATTTTTCCCTGCCAGCAACGCTTTTTTTGTCTGTTCATAATGAAGAAGGTTCGGAGATGCCACATAAACCACGTTGACTTCCTCGTCCTCCAGAAACTCATCCAGATCCGTATATACTTTATCGGCACCATACTCTGCCGCCAGCTGTTTCCCCTTCTCTTCCGTTCTCGAATACACCGCCGCAAGCCGGATTCCATTCGTAACCGCCACATTATCGAGTATCGAATGTACAATGGGACCCGAACCAATCGTGCCCAGTCTGATTTCTTTCATAGTGTCTCCTTTTACTCCCTGATATCTTTATCCTCTGGGTTTCTCTTCCGTTTTTTCATCGCCTAATAATTGCCCTGCTTTGAACGCCAATATCATCAGTTCGATTGATTGGGGATCGCACCGCCTGAACTTCAAATAATAATACAACGTATCCAGGAAATTCTGAAATGCCTTCTGTTTTTCTTCAACAATCGGCATATTTACTCTGTCCCCCAGCAAATAACTAACCAGGCGAGACAGCGCAAATTTCTCATTGATATAGATATTCCTATCGTCATTCAATTCATCCGCTGTCAACTGAATGGGCTTTCTTTGGACGAGCCAGAAAGTTTCATAAGCTTTTATTTTGATTCCGTTCGTATGACTGATTTTCTGGTATTTTTTCAAACGGTACACGTCAGAAAAATAATCCAACAAAGACTGCATCAAGATCTCCGCATTTATTTTTGCTTCATCTTCCATCCCCATTCGCTTGATAAAGGCTTTCATTTCTTCATATATTTGCTCAAACCGGCTCTGTATCACTTCCCGTTTAAATTCAGAAACAATTTCCTCATAATTTGCATAAGTATTTTCAATATTATTCATAATCCACCTGACCACATAAAAACATTGCATTATAGAAGTTCCTGGTTGAGAGAAAACGTAGGTAATTTCCCAATTCCCTCTCTTCCAGGTCCCCATGATGGACAGCAGCGGTATTACTTAATTTGTGATTCCTTAATTTTCCTTCTTCGATCATTCGCATGATTCTTTCACTGACCTGCTTCGTTTCCTCCGAAATGTACTCGTTTACCGTTATCTTCTCCATAATTCCGCTCCTTTAGTTGAATAAAATATTATTTAAGCAGTCAACAGGCGTTTCCATTTTTTGAATATCGGGCGGTTTGCCACCCGCCAAAAATGATTCTTCTGATCTTTCCACTTGGGATTCCTCCTCTGGCGCCGTTCCTTTCCGCTCATTTGATAATTCCAAATAAAACGATCCCAATTCATCTGCCAAACCCACAAGATGGTTCATCAGCCCCGCATACCTGTTTAGTTTTATATCCGTTGCATATTCAGGATATCTCACTGCATGATCCATTTCCCCTAAAGCTTCTTCAAACAGTGTGCGTAATTGAAGTTCCACACATATATCATCACATTTCAGCACATAATGCACAGAGCGGTAATTTTGTTTGCTGATGATATTCTCACTTCCCAGATACTTCATATATAATTCTTTATTATCCCCGTCGCGGATATGCGCTCTTACAGGTTCGGCCAAATACTGCCCTCTTTTTCGATCATACTTTGTATAATCGTCTTCCGGTATGTACAAATCACGGTTATCTTCAAAATTAGAAAGAATCCGGCCATGTATCTGCGGCCAGTCTTCCTTAAAAGTCATCAATCCTCTGAAACCAATCAAGTCCCTGACAATCTTCCAATAATTGTTTTCATCAATATCTTTATATTTTGTGTAGTTATCCTTTCTTTTACGGATAATTTTGGCAATAAGATGATCCGGTTCTTTGACTCTCCAATAAATGAAATGCATCCCTAATGCCTTCGGATTCGGAAACACCGTTTGCGATAATCTCTTTCCGGCATCGCAATAATCTTTTTCTCTTTTGTCCTTATAATCATCATGGATTTTTGTTAATGTCTCCCATGATATGTCCGCTGCTTTAAAATCTTCTTCTTGTATTTTATATGTCAGGAGAAAGTCTTCTTTTGTCTTCATAATCTGTCCTGTTATTAAATTTTTTTATTTATAAATCCTCTTAATAGTATTTCCGGCAGACATTGCTCACATACTCTCTGTCTTTTATCTTTTTACGAAGTCTTTGCAGCCGGGAATGCTCTTCCGGGATATCCAGCCAGAATTTCATCAAGCCGTTCTTCCCGTATTTTTTATTCGTATACTGGTATACTCTGTCCACCTGTTCTTCAAAAGAATAATGCTTATAGTGAACCGCGCCAAACTGAACTGCCCGCCTGATAACAGTTTCCGCATCCAGTGACTTATCTGCCTGATAAATGATCTTCCCATACAAGGATCGCGGTTCTTTCCCCAACGATGTACTATGATCCTCCACCGCCTGAGCCATAATTGTTATATCTTGTCTGTCAAACCACTTCGGAAGATAAACATCCGTCTTTAAAATAATAGCTGACTGGAATCCATGGTCTTCCCTCGACACTCGCATGCCGATATCATGATAAGCAGCAATCACATAAGCCATTTCCCGATCACCTCCGGTCTTACCCGCCAAAAACAGGCTTTTAGCAATTACCTGCTCAATATGTTCCTGCCCATGCGCCTTATCAAAATTGCGGTATTGCGGAAGGATATTATTTACAATATAATTTTCCAGGTCGCAGCGAATGCTTTCTTTCATTTTATTCCTCGTTATCAAACATTGATAATTGCCCGGTGCCAACACGGAAATATTTTTTCAAAATAACTTCCGCCCATGAATTTCCCTCGTTATAAATAGAATAAGGATCCACAAACCTTCCGCTTTTACCCTTTCCGCGGTTCATCTTCAGTTCTCCTGATTCCATCCGTACTTTCAGCGTTTCTTCCTTCACTTCAATAACAAAGCAAACTGCCATATGAAGGTCGCTCCTGCTGGCATCCCTGACATATATAATATCCGGCAGCAAACCATCCAACGTAATCGAAATTCCAAGTTCTTCTCTGACCTCACGTTTCAATGCAGCCTTGCAGATTTCAAGAAAACCATCGTCCTCACAGCAATTAGTATCCTCACGCCGGATATGGCCGCCTACATATGGCAGAGTTTTATCTTTTTCCCTGGAATCCTCCCTCGTCGCCTTCGGCGCTTTTCGCACCGCCAGCACATATCCCGTGGTTTCTTCCCTGATCACAACGATAGGAATAGGCTGCACATACCTGTCATCTTCTTCTAAGACGGAACGCTGTCCAAACATAAGCTTCTGTTCCATACCACCCAATTCCTCATACCTGCTATATGCCATCCATGGATTTTCTCTGAATTGTTCTATCATCTGATCCGATAAGCTGATATACCCTATCTGTTCCTCGAATAATTCCTTTAGAATCCTCAATGCAGTCTCCGTAACCTCTTTTCCTATATCATTCTGATCCTTGTCCGAAGTATCTATCGTATGCATCTCGCGAAACCAATTTTTATCCCGCAAATATTTCTCCGTATCTTCTATCGCTTTTAAATATTCTTTTAAGACTGTTTCATTCATAATTGAGCCAGAAACATCCGTTAATAGTGAAGCATATTCCCTTTCAATAGAAACATCCGGTCTCGCCTTATAAATAAATACGATATCAATATAGGAAATCAGCTCTCTCATTGACAAAAACTGATCCATGATCTCTTTCATCTTATGATCCATCTTTTTCTGGTTTAAAAGCCATTGGAACCAGCACATGGCATCAAAAATCCCACGGTCAATGATGATCACATCATGTTGCATCCTGTCCGATTCCAGCTCACCGATCAATGAACGGATAGAATCGCAGGCAGTCCAGACATTAAACATAGGGCTATGTTTATCCTTTACCGGACAAATACTGGCTGATTCCTGAAGTACCTTTACTTTAAAATCATTTCTTTTCAAAAACTGCATCAACGAATTGATACTGGATGTTTTTCCTGATTTTGGCGCACCGCTGAATTCAATAACCAAAGGCCGCCTTTTTCGGTATTCTCCTGTAATTTCTTTTACTTGAGCCGCTTTTTCTTTCAGTTCTTCAATATATTTTCTCTTATTATCCATGTTGTTATTCATATAATTCCCTATATTCCTCATACGCAGATCGATCTGTCATAAATGCAACATAATCAAAAATTACTCTCATTAATATGGGAGAAATCAATGTCTCCGTTTCCGGGTCATCCAGCAGCACGCGCAAGGCATTCCTGCATTCATAGTTATGCCATTTCTCCACATCCCCCGGATCAATTTTATATCCCAGTTCATTCCTGATCTTTTCCATAATACCGTTCGCCTGATCGGAAAGGAATCTGAAAAGTTCTTCTTTCATTAGTCGATTAATATACATATCCGGCAGCTGCTGTGGATTGGATTTATAAGCACGCAGCAATCGTCTGACGATATACTCGCTTCTCCCATCCATTCTCTGTACCTCATAAGAATCCAAAATCGCATATTTTAAGCCGCTATTCAGTTTTTTATCGCATTTTTCTATCTCCGTACCCTTTAGGGAAAATATTTCCCTGACATCGCTTTCTTGTATTTTAGTATATATATTTTCCAAATCACCCGGAATACGAATCCCATATTTTTCAGCAACCTTTTTCATACATTCCCGGAATTCCCGAATAAGTCCCGGAACATAGATCCCTATCACAAACTCAGCAAGATAATGGGGGAACATATCCCTCTCCCTGTCGCTGAGGAATTCATAATTTTCCGCCAACCTCCCCATCTCCTGATAGATCTCTTTCATCTGTTCCGTTTCCGCAAACCTGCTCAATTCCCTGAACTGTTCCATGATCTGCTTCGGAGACATAATTTTCTGAAAATAGGCGTCCTCAATATCATGGTGCCTTTGCGCCACTTCATCCGCCCATTTTACAAGAAAAGCCTCTACGCTCCATGCAGGAATGACAGCCCCATCTTCCAGCGTCACTCCACAATGTTTCTTATATATCCCAAAAAAGCTGGTTCTGCCTCTTTCACCCAGCTTCTTATACTCCGTACTACTATGCTCCCGGATTCCATAAAGCACAAAATTAGAAAATTCACATCCCGTAGTATAATCTACCAATAAACGCACGCTCTGTAAATTATGTTTGAATCCTCTCATTTCTCCCGGCATATCCATACGCCCGCCATCTTTTAATGTATATTTTCTGTCCTCTCCGGACGAAAATCTGTGAATTGCCCGCTCTCCTACATGGCCGAAAGGTGTATGTCCCAAGTCATGCCCCAAAGCAACTGCCTCCGCAAGCTTCGCATCAAGGCCAAGTTCTTCCGCCATGTCAGCCGCAATTCTCGCCACTTCCAATGTATGCGTCAATCTTGTCCTCAAATGCTCCCTTACATTGGAATGAAATACCTGTGTTTTTGCGGACAGATTCCGAAAGGCTACTGAATATAAAATGTTCTCCCTTTCTTTTCCAAATGAATGTTCTTTCTTCCAGCTGCCCTCTACCTGTACAAATGCCTCCGGCACCCGGAAAAGCCTCCCATAATCCACCGTTTTATCTTGCGTATTTTCCATATTTCCCCCTTCCCCTTTTTGATCCGGTCTACTCCAGCACTTCCGAAACAACCGTCACCGGAATCATACTTGTGCTTTTTACACTGGCCCACACCAATGCAAAATATAGCGATACAGCCAATGCCACTGCAACGACGCCCCCGATCACCGCTTTTTTTACGACCCTCATTATCCCTCTCTCCTCCTGACCTCTTCCATTTTCCCTTCTGAAACTCTGTAAATTATATCACAGTTTTCAATCGTATTCAATCGATGGGCAATGATAATCATCGTCTTTTTCCCATGAAAACTATTGATCGCCTCCATCAAGGCCGCCTCCGTTTCATTGTCCAATGCAGAAGTCGCCTCGTCAAACACAAGTATCTCCGGATTGTGGTACAATGCCCTGGCGATACCGATCCTTTGGCGCTGTCCGCCGGACAGCCTTACCCCTCTTTCCCCTACTTTCGTATCCAGCCCTTCCGGCAGCGATTCCACAAAATCTTTCAGCTGAGCCTCTTCCAAAGTTTCCCAGACTCTCTCCTCATCAATATCTTCCGCTTTAATGCCAAAACCGATGTTCTCCCTTATGGACTCATCGATCAGATAAATCGTCTGGGGAATATAACCGATCTGCGCCAGCCAGGAAGCGTAGCTTTCAAAAATATCCTTGCCGTCGCAGGTGATATTTCCTTCCTGCACGTGAAGCAGTCCCAATATAATGTCCACCGCCGTAGACTTTCCGGCTCCGGAAGTTCCCATAATCCCTACGGACTTTCCATAGGGAATCGTCATATTGGCATGATCAAATATCTTTTTATCCGTATTGGGATAAGCATAAGTAATGTTTGTCAGCTCTATCTTGTCATGAATCCCCATTTTCTTTTCATAATCACCGGTCCTTAAGTAGCTGTTCTCTTCCATGCTCTTCCTGCTTACCTTCATGTTTTCATAAACATAATCCAGACAGGGCTGGTTGTAAGCGATCTCCGCCAGATAAGTATTGATCCTGTTTAAACACGGCATCAATCGGATCGCCGCCACCGCATAAATGGACAATACGGTAACAAGCTTGTCCACGTCATTGCCCGCTCCGATATACACCATAATATATCCCACCAGACTGCCGATAAATACCGTCTCGATCAGATTTTTCGGAATACAGTTCAATACCGCATATTTTTGTGACAACGTCGCCCCATATTTCCCCGAATTTTCATAGTTATAGGCGAAAAACTCCTCCCTATGAAGCACTTTCACATCTTTTATCCCGTAAATAGCCTGAATCCTCCATTTGGCGATTCTGGACTGTACTTCCTGGTTCCTTTTCCCCAGCGCGTTCAGCCTTGGCTTCATTCCTTTGCTCATCGATATGGTCACTACGCCGAATACGCCAACCATCATAACCGCCATTTTCCAATCGGTTATGACAAGAACCCCCGCCAGAAATATAAATACGATAGCCTCGGAGGCAAATTGCAGAAGAACCATCATTAATTGAAAGAGGTTCGGTATATCGGAATCCGTCATGCGAAATACCGTCGGAATATCCGCATCCAGATAAAATTCATAAGGTCTGTTTAAAAATTCCCGCAGCACCTGGCTGATCATCTTATTTTTGTTCACGGTAATAAAACGATTTTGTTCATAAGTCAGCCATATGGTATAAAGATTTTTCAATACATAAACCCCGATCAGCATTGCCAGCAAAAACATGGTAAAGGTCTGCATCGTTTCCATATGCATGATATCCATGACTTTTCCAACGATCTCATAACTCTGCAGAGACTCTTGGTCAAGAATCACCGAGATCACCGGCAGCATCGCCGATACTCCCAGCGTTTCCACAATACCGCCTATAAAAATCATGATCCCCAGCAACAGTAGATGTATCTTCTGCCTCCGGTTAAAAATTGCCATCAATTTTTTAAACATTTTATCCACCTTTTCGCTTTTATAAGCCAATCCCCTTCTTCAGACGGTATTCCAGCTTTCTCAGTTTTTTCATTCTTTTTCCCCTGATCGAATCTTGGAACTGAATCAGTGGAATCTGTTCTTCTATCTTTTTATCAAACAGCTCTTCGTCATTCATCCATTCGTTTTCTTCATAGGACTCGCAAAAAATCACCGGAAGCATCCGCTCCACATGGTGCGCCTCCGACGGAAAACTGGGCGACATTCCATAGTTCATAATCTTATTCAGGTTCCGGTAAAACTCCGGCGTATGCTTTCTGACCTGGGAACGCCCCACAATATAACATGCTCCCGGAGAAAATACATTGTATTTCGGCGTCACCGGTTTTTTATAAATGAAGGAAAGCAGACTGTTGTACTCATCAAAATAACGGTGCGGATGATTGGGCGACTCCACGTACCAGGAAGTATTTTCCTCCAGATAACGGGATTCACTCACCAGGCATTCGATCGGATCACCTTCCGCAGACACGATTCCCTGCTGTTTCAGCTTCGCAAAGATATCCTTATCTTCATATAAAAATGTAAAATACCTGTTATCGTAAACACGGTCAAAATATTTCTTCGAGCAATGGCGGCCCAGCATATTTCCTTTGCACAGGCAGACATATTCCGGCAAACTATCATAATAATCTGAAAAATACTGAAAATAAGTGGTAATGTTATGCCCCGTATTTTCTATATGCATATAGTGATATCCCCGTTTTTCCAGCTCCGCCGTCACTTTCGGATCGGTAGAAGCATCATATATAATATAATCCCTGCAATATCCCACCAATTCCTCGGGAACCGTATTAAAATTATGAATTACAAAAAAAGTATCCGTTTTCCTCATCTTTTCCTCACATTCCTCCGTTCTCCGGGTCAGCCTCCTTCGTTCCAGTCTTCCCTTGGGACTGCCTCTATATTGTTCAGCCCGTATTTTATGCGGAAGACCTCATTGATCCAAAAATCTTCTTCCATGGAAATATCGTTATCATACATAAAACTGTATTTCGTTTGAAACTCCGGCCTTAACATAGGAAGCGTCAAATCGTAATTTCCCTGGCTTGTCTGCTCCAGAATATATGCCTCTCTTTCGTTCACCTCGCGCAATATTCTGGCCAGGTTGGCACCGTTTTCCGTATAAACAAAAAACATCCAGATTGTTGCCGCCACAATCCCCCCTGTCTTCAGCGAGATCAGCAGGGTATCCTCTTCCCTGATCCTCTGAATCATCTGTATACAGGCTATGGCAAAGAAGATATTCGCCCCAAAATAGGCCCGCGGCATCGGCTCCGGCGTCAAAATCAGCACATAACTCGTAGCCAGCCCTGCCAGGCAGAAAATAAAGGAATCCGTAAACTCTTCCAGTTTTCTTCCTTTATAAAGCAAATAGGCGCAGAGCAGACAAATCACAGCGATATAGATCATCATATATTCATTGACAGCCTTGTTAATCTTCAATCCCCTGCTCACATAAACCATAAAACCGCTGTATACTTCATCCGCCTTCATCAGCGCTCCCCTGGCCTTGTTGCCGGGAGCCAGCACCATGACCAGAAAGCCGGACGCCATACCGGCGAGCCCGGCAATCGTCCAAGGGCATATCTTTTTTTTCTTATAAAAATAAAGGAGAGAAAACAACAAGGCGATCAGAATGCCGCCCCCCGATGTATTCTCATTGCCCCACCCGGCCAAAATTCCGAAAAAGAATAATGCCGCGCTGACCAGGATCGCTTTTTTCCGTCCCTTTCCCTCTTTCATGCTTTTTTCCAAAAACTGATACTTGTCGGAATCCATAAAATAACGGAATAAAGTCAGGAATCCAAGCAGGATCACAATTCCCCAAAGATAATTGCACGCTCCTCCCAGCCACAAAACAGTCTGGTCAAAGTCCACGCTGAAATTCCACAGGAACAAGTTAATCAATATCAGCAGAAACACATCATATTTTTTCCTGTCCTTCACGTTGTAATAAATCAACAGCGTGAGAAGAACAAAGCACAAACTGTTGCACAAATCAAAAATCCACTTGGGCGTGAGGCTGAATATCTTTAAAATAATCTGAAGCACCGACCTCCCTGTCCATGTCATATACTGTTTGTATTCCTGTCTGAAAATATCCAGCGGCGAACTATAATCCGACGCCCGGAACAACAGGTCGTCTGACATAAGGGGCGTCATAAAGTTGTAAATCCATATTGCCAGAAAACTGATTGCCAGGCAGATTAAGAAAAGTGTCTTCCTCCCCTTATCATTCCAATATAATTTCTTCACGCTAACCTCCATGCCGCAGCTTCGCTGCGTCTCAAATCTAAATGAAAAATGCCGTATTCCAGGTGTTTTGTTATAGCGGCATATTTATGATTATAGCAAAATGTCCCCGCCATTTCAACAAACTTATCCCATTCCGGCGGCAATTCCCCGCCCCAGGCATTTCCGGCAGAAATTCGCGTGCCACAATAAAACATTTACACAGAAATATAAATATGATAAAATGGGACAAAATAAGACGATAAAAGCAGCATATGACCGATGTGACAGCCAATGCTGCTTTATTTTTACGAATTGAGGTGACGAGTATGGGTATAAAAATAAACGGATGCAGCGTATCCCCGCGTGAAATGGATATTCTTCATATATTGTGGACGGCGGGCGAACCACTGCTGGCATCCGAGATCATGGAATCCAAGGACGAATTGAAACTGGCAACCGTTCACACTACATTAACCAGAATGTTGAAGAAAAATCTTATCACGGTCGCAGGTTTCGCCAGAAGCGGTAACGTATTTGGACGACGATACACCCCACTGGTCAGCCGCCAGGAATTCGAATCACAAAATCCTGCTCGTTGAGGTCTTTATTTCCTTTCTTTCCCCTAATATACCTTTTCATCCAATATTCAAAATTTTCCCTTTCCTCATCTGACCCATAACTGAATCATTAAATTCTGTGCGTAAATTAATTTGAGTGAATTACTTCATAGCGCAATCTAAGATATGAGTTCTCTAAAACTACACATTCCTGCAATTTCAACACACCTAATTTTGATAATTCGCTTTCTGACAACAAGGATTTTCCATCAATTAGAGTGGACGTATCTTTACCGCCAATTAATACAGGCGCCACGACAATATCGATATAATCTATCAACTCTTCACGAAGAAACAGTCCGTTTAATGTACCGCCTGTTTGTATCGTTATTCTCTCACAATCATATTCTGATTTGAGTTTTGTAAGAACATCTTTCAGCGATAGTTCCTTTTGATATATGATATGGAGATTCTCTTCTTCCATTCCAAATGCCGGATGGTTTTCGTTGGATGTAACCAAAACGAATTGTTTTGATAAAGCACAAAAATAGCGTATGCCATGTTCCTTTAAATGTTGATTATCAATTATAACAAAGGAAACCGGCGTTTTATTTGGCATGTCCGCTGTGTTAATTCCGATCTTGGCTTGCACTCTGCCGGAATTTATCGACCATAAATCCGTCGTCTGCTCTATTTCATAATATTGATGTAATCCTTCTTTCACTCCTGCAATTTTAGGAAAATCCTTATCCACGTCTAAATTATCTGATGCGCCAGTGCTGATTTTTCCATCGACCGACACCAGCATAAATAATGTTGTAATAGCTCTGTCCATTTTATCCATAATAAATTCCTTATCACTCCCATTCAATCGTCGCCGTAGGCTTCGGACTCAAATCGTAGCAGACCCTGTTCACATTGGGAACCTCTTTCATAATTCTGTCCGTGATCTTCAGCAGCACCTGCCAGTCCACCTGTTCCACCGTCGCGCTCATGGCATCCACCGTATTCACCGCGCGGATGATTACCGGATACTCAAAGCATCTCGCATGATTTCGCACGCCCACCGATTTGAAATCCGGCACCGCCGTAAAATACTGCCACACTTTCCTGTCAAGCCCGGCTATCGCGAACTCCTCTCGTAAAATGGCATCCGACTCCCGCACTGCTTCCAGACGTTCTTTCGTAATGGCTCCCAGGCACCTTACACCCAGCCCCGGCCCCGGGAACGGCTGGCGGTATACCATCTCTCTTGGAAGCCCAAGTTCCAGACCACAGGCACGCACTTCGTCTTTAAACAGATAATACAATGGTTCCACCAGATCGAATTTCAGATCTTCGGGAAGCCCGCCTACGTTATGGTGGGATTTTACCATTTTCGCCGTCTTCGTGCCCGACTCAATGATATCAGGATAAATCGTCCCCTGCGCCAGAAAATCAATGCCTTCCAATTTGCGCGCCTCTTCTTCGAATACACGGATGAATTCCGCGCCGATAATCTTTCTCTTCTGTTCAGGATCTGCCACTCCGGCCAGTTTTCCGAGAAAACGTTCCTGGGCGTCCACATAAACCAGGTTGGCGTCCATCTGATTTTTAAATACTTCGATTACGCTTTCCGATTCGCCCTTCCGCATCAGCCCATGGTTCACATGTACGCAAACTAGCTGCCGGCCAATGGCTTTGATCAACAGGGCAGCCACTACCGAACTGTCCACGCCGCCCGACAGCGCCAGCAACACCTTTTTATCCCCTACTTTTCTGCGTACCAGTTCCACCTGATCCTCAATAAAATTCTTCATATTCCAGTTCGCTTCCGCCTTGCAGTCGCCGAATACAAATTTCTTCAACCCCTCTTCTTCCGGCATCGCCTCCAGCTTCTGCGGGCATTTGGACGTGGGATGGTCAATGGACATCATCGGGCAGCCCATATCATACAATTCCTGACGTATTTCCACAGGACTTCCATCCACCACCCTGTTCTCTCCTCCAAATAAAATAATCCCTTTTAGATTTCCTGATTTTTCCAGATCTTCCGCCGTAATATCATGAGGGTATATCTCGCTGTACACGCCCAAAGCGCGGATCGCCCTCGCCAGCTCTGTATTTTTTGTGCTTCCAAGATCCAAAACTGCTATCATGTCCTGTTTCATCCCATTCCTCCTGCCTTTTCATTCATCGCCTGTTTTTGCCGGTTTCCATCGGGGAACCCGTTATCTGCCTGTCATTATACCACCTTTCCTTCCCACCTGACAATCACCAATCCCCAGTTCCACCGTTTTCGTGGCCACCTGTTCCCGGAACCGGACATCGTGTTCCACCACCAGCATAGCGGGCTTATATTCCATCAAAAGCTTTTCTATCTGCATCCGGGAAAATACATCGATATAATTCAAAGGTTCATCCCATATATACAAATGCGCCGGGTTGAGCAGACTCGCTGCAATCAATACTTTTTTCTTCTGTCCTTCCGAATAATCTTCCATATTCTTGACAAATTGCACCCTCTCCATATCCAGCTGGCGCAGTATGGCGCAAAACAGGCTTTCATCCAAATCCTTTTTCCTGCAAAAATCCTGAACGCTTCCCCGCAGGAAAGAAGTATCCTGATTAATATAGGAAACTTTCAGCCCGGATGCCGTCTGAAGACTTCCGCTCTCCATCACTTCGAATCCGCTTTTTTCTCTTTCTCCATCGATTTTTCTTAAAATGGCCTTAATGAGACTGGACTTTCCACATCCGTTCGCCCCGTTTAAAAATACCCGTTCTCCCTGGCAGACCTCGAAGCTCACCCCTTCAAACAGTGGTTTCTCCGCACCAGCATATTGTAAGCCGTATTTATCGGCCGAAAGCAGCTTCTTTTTGAAATGTTCCAGCGGTTTTATCTTCAAATCGACAGGACTCTCAATATCCACAAGCAGACCTTCCTTTTCCTGGATTTCCTTTTCCATCCGACTTTCTATTTGCGAAACCCTGCTTTGCATTTTTTTCGTCTTAGAACCGATATAAGCCCTGTTCGCATGATCATCCAACGGATCGTAGCCTATTTTCGTATCCTCGTTTTTCTCCGCCCATTGCCTGGATCGGTCTGACGCCTTTCTCAATTTGGCGATCTCTTTTCTATGCTTCTCGTTCTCCATCCGGGCGAAAACATCTTTCCGGTTTTTGTTTTCCCACCAACTGGAAAAATTACCCGTCTGCACTTCGATCGAATGGCGGTTCAATACAAGTACATGATCAATGCATGCATCCAGAAAATCCCGGTCATGGGATACTAAAATAAATCCTTTTTTCCCTGCCAGATATTTCTTTACCGTCTCTCTCGATTCCCTGTCCAGATGATTCGTCGGTTCGTCGATCAGAAGGAAATCATTTTCCCCGGAAAACAAAACCGCCAGCATCACCTTAGCCCGCTCGCCAAAACTCAACGTAGCAAACGGCCGGTACAAAATCCCGCTGTCCAGTCCAAGTTTATCCAGTTCGCAGAAAATCCTCCACTGCTCTACTCCGGCTTTCAGCTCATCCACAAATTCCGCTGCGGGCCGCTCCATATCCTCCTCTTTTATTTGATAAGGAAAATAATCGAACGCCGCATTCGTGCTGATAGAACCCTTGTATTCATATTTTCCGAGCAGCAGGTTCAGAAAAGTCGTTTTTCCCTTTCCATTCCTTCCTACAAATCCCAGCTTCCAATCCGTGTCAATGGAAAAAGACACATTTTCAAATATATTGTCAAAACTTCCCTCATAATAAAAAGTGAGGTTATTTACGCCTATCCTTGCCATTTCAATTCCTCCTCCCAGCTGTCGCCAAAGGAATCCATGCCCGTAAAATAACCTCAATCCGTTTTTTATTTTATTCCCGCGTTTTTTGGGCGCGCCGCTTCCGCAGCGGATTTATACGCCCTTTGCGCATCAAAAAAGAGAGGTTATGAGAACATAATCCACCTTTGGTAACACAAAACGTACATTCATGCCATCAAAAGTAAATTATATCCGCATCTTTCCACCTCTCCCTGTTTTTCATATTCAAGCATTGCCAAATGTCTACTGCTCTTTCCTGATTATAAGGCAGGATATTTTTTCTGTCAATGATGAAATTTCCCTGTGTGAAAAAATCCTCCGCCCTTATAGCAATCCCCGGCAGCAATCCCTGTATTCGGGCAGCCGGTCGATATAGGGCTTCAACGCTTTTTCAATCTCACGCTTTTCCAAATCATCCGCCTCATAAGATGTATGTTCGCTGTTCCGCTTCCGCAGCACATCTTCTGCGACTTCATGAAACAAAATCCTGCAAAAACCGCCGGCATCCATTACTACTCTGCTTTCCACAACCTCCTGCCCTTTCGCCTCGATCTGCATCAGGATATATCCAAGTTTTTCGGACCAGAGCCATTCAATATAAGGACTTGCCTTAATATACCCCTCAAATACCCCGTAGACTTTTTCCATTTCCGCATCCCTTTTTGCTTCCTGAACCATGGTTCCCTCCTCCTGTGTATTTTATGTATAAAAACATTTTACCATAGGAACACATGGATTTTATACATGTAAATACTGGATACTGCGGAAATCTATTTTGCCGGAAAAGGACTGCACTCAATGGAAAAGAAGAAGGCCGCCGCATTCTATAGGCCGAAATATCCTCTGACCGCTTCCCATATATTATCCGCAATCGCCTCTCTGGATTGGTTTCCGTCAATTACCGTATACTTTTCTTCTCCTGCCAGAAGATCGAACGCCTTTTTATAATTTTCCCTGACCTCTACCAATCTGGACTTTTTTTCAAATAATTCCTGGTGAAAGCGGTTCCTGGCAATACGTTCCAGAGCGGTGTCCGGATCCACATCGATAAACAGATTGACCGTCGGCCTTAAAATCAAAGCGCTCTGTTCATTTGCCCTGATCACCCACTCCATCGGCACATCCACGCTATGGTAAGCATAGGAAGAAAAATAATATCTGTCAGTCAGAACCGTCGTCCCCTCCTCAATCTTAGAGGCGATACCATCCACTTCATTCAGAAGATGATCCAGGCGGTCAGCGGCAAATAATGCTGCGATCGCCTTATTATCCATTCGAATCCTCCCTGTCATAACCTGGCGGACCAGGGAACCCACGGGCGCATTGGTCGGCTCCATCGTTGTATAGCAGCAGACCCCTTCTTTTTTCAGCCGTTCCGCCAATAACCCGATCTGCGTGCTTTTCCCGCTTCCGTCAATGCCCTCAAATGCGATAAAATTCCCTTTTTGTTTTTTGCCTTCCCGATTTTCTCCCATAACGCGCCACTCTCTCCTGCATTCTTTTTACTATCGTCCGAAAATATCTCTCGTGCTATTGTACTTTGTCACCAGCCGCGAGGCTGCTGACCTGCGCGCATATCAGTGCGCTTCCTTATTATACCATATCTCCCGGACTTTTCCATGGTTATTTCTTTTCCAGCGCGCCTGAAGTCCTTTTATCTCCTAAAGATCACTAACATTGCCTTGCAAAACCATTCCTCATTCGTCTGCCCGATGAAATCATAAAATAATACGTTCCAGGACACCATTACCCGCCGCTTCTTTCACGCGGGCGGCATAATCCGAAACAGAACCGGACAAATATTCCAGCAATTTTTCATCGCCTCCGCAAGTTTCCCCGGCAAACGCCTCCGCCGCTTTCCTCATCCACTGCTCCGTCTCCCCCGGGCCAAACTCCGTCAATACCGCCTCCATCCGCAAATAATCTTCTTTTATAAATCCCGGTTCCGATAACGGTTTCTTTATCAGCATATGTCCAAGAACGGAAAGAAAAACGATCCCGCAAATATTATCTATCATTTCTTTATAATATTTATCGTATCCCGCCAATACTCTTGTCACATAGCTTTTCGGAAATATTTTTAAAAAGGATTGTTCCAGGTGGATGCACTCAATAAATTCATAAACCTTATCAATTCCCGTACTGCCGGACAAATCCTTCAGAACGGGATAATCGAGCATCACTATCGTATTCTGCGGTTCAAACTTCATATCGTACCATTGAAAGAACTCCGGCAGCGCTTTGACAAAAGTATCGTATAAGCAGCAATTTTCATAACTATCAAATTCCGGCAGGATATTATTATACAGATCCAATGCCGCCTTCACTTTTTCTCCGACACAGGCCAGCCCATCCTCATAAGCCCGCTGCGCCGTCCTTCCCCCGTCCGCTGCCAGCTCATGCCGGCCCGGTAAGCCCGTTTCCCTGATGCAATACAAAACAGCCCCCATCAGTTGTTCCGCCTTCTCGTAAGTAACGGATGTGCTTTCAAAAGAAGTGTATTTTTCCGCCAGCTTCCCCACTACCGGAAGCAGCTCTTCCATTTTATAAGTCATCGGCATTTACCTCCAGCAAAGCTCCCGCAATGTTTCCAGATACAGTTCATGATCCCATCTTTTCACTTCATCAAATTTCCCGTACTCTCCATATCCTTTCGAAGCCCTATAACCATCATATCCTGCCCGAACCGCCTGGGCAAAAATGTTCAGGCAGGTTCCTTCCAGATAATCCAGATCCCCGAAACAGATCTCTTCAAACTGTTCCTTCATAAAATGCAGGAGTTCTTCATCCGAAATTTCATCCTCCATCTCATTTTTATACAGATAAAAGATTTCCTGCAGCCGGATCAACGTCGCGGCATAATTACTCTGGTCGATAAAATCCGAATCGCAAAATTCGTAAATAATCTCCGGTATGATCCCGGCTCCGAACTCCACCCTCCGCTGTGTCCTCAGCGCATTAGCCCGTTCTTCCACGATCATTTCCGCCTCTTGTCCGCTCAACACAAGCCCGAAACGCTCCGTCACCCGATTCGTCTCCAGCACTTTAGCCAGCTGATTCTGCTTCTGCCATAAATCCATCCAGTTTTTATCCAAAAGCATCCCTCCATCCTCTTAAGTTTTCCTTCTCTCTTTCACGGTAACACATAATATACCACCGCCCGAAAGCCGTTACCAGTCTTGTTTTTTAAATATTTTTGTGGTATAATATAGCAAAAGAAACACAGGAAAACAAATGCTTCCCTATGTCGGTCAAAGAAAAATAAAACATCGTCATTCATGAGCATCCATACTCCTTCTCACACCATTTTGCAATTTCCGCAATTAGTTCCAGCGGAAGCGGTTTATCGTTGGGAAGCTGTATCGCTCCTTTGCTTGTCTTATATTCCCGCAGCCTGTCCGCAAATGCCTCCACGGCCTCCGGTCCCGGATACAGGCCGATATGCTTTTTAAAAACCGCAAACTGTATCAGATTCCGTTTTTTCCAGTATGTCGGCATACTCCATGATATTTTTTCCACTCCATCCGGTATCGCGGCCCTGACCGCATCGTTTATCTGCCGTAAGCGGGGCCTGACCTGCTCCGGCTGCCGTTCTATATATTCTTCAATGGTCGCCGGCGCCTCGCCGCAGTAGTGATCCTGATTCGTATTCTTAAAAGTACGGCCGCATTTTGGGCATTTCCACATTTTTCATTTCCCTCCCTGATTACTGAAACCGCCAAACCATGTACAAATTTGTAGATTTGATTATATCACTTTTTTTCTTTCGTGCATACATACTCCTGATATGGTAGAATTGAGTTAAGTACGAAGTACAGAACGGAAGAATTGTCTTTCCGGAATCAAGCACTGCTTTATACTTATTCATCAGTTCTATGTTACTGTCATCTGGTGTATTACTTCCGACTTTAAATCTCCGTCCCTACTTCCACACCATTGCGAAAGGTGAAAGCCACCTTGCCGTCCGAATAGACCGTTGTGTAATCCACAAGCCTGTGGAACAGCTCCCTTATCCGCTGCTCGTACAGATGGGCGCGCGGAGGTATCTGCTCTCGCCTTGCTACTTAAAGAGTGGCTTGCAGGGCGGCATAAGCACGAAACCTGCCGAATGGTTTAAACGGCAGGTTTCTGATTTCATTATTTCAAGTAATTCACTGTCAGAATGACCACTCCCAGAACAGACAGCACAACGCCAGTTGCACGGTTTAATGTCGCTGCGCTGGCTTTATTTGCGAATTTGGCGGCAATCCTCGCCCAGAGCAGTGTGGATGCCACACAGAACAGCAGGCACCATACATCCGGCATACCGCCTATGGCAAAATGACTGGCAGAGCCTGTAAAGGCCGTAAAAGCCATGATAAACACACTTGTCCCAACAGCAGTCTTCAATTCATACCCTAACAGGCTAGTCAAGAGCAGAAGCATCATCATTCCGCCTCCCGCACCTACAAAACCGCAGATAAACCCGACAACTATTCCGCTGGCAACTGACTGTATGATACGCTTTTTTCCGCTGACCGCCTGCATGGATTCTTTTGTCCTCATAACAGGCTTTACGATAAATTTGATCCCGAGGATCAGTGTCATGAATACGGAGAAACTGCCCATAGTGGTATTCGGAACGCGGCTTGCGGCAAAGCTTCCCACCAATGTAAAAATCAGAACGGTCACCATCATTACAAGGCCATTGCGAATATCAAGGTTTTTATTTTTCCCATAAGTGTATGCGCTTATGGCACTTGCAAGAACATCACTCGCCAGTGCAATGCCGACTGCCTCATATGCCGGAAGCCCCAGAAAAGTAATCAGCATAGGACTGATTACAGCGGCGGCGCTCATCCCCGCAAACCCCGTTCCGAGCCCGGCTCCAATTCCTGCAATAAAACAAATGAAAAATTTTAACATTATTCTGCCTCCTTCCTTTTCAGATAAGCATTTATATTGCGCAGGATACGGTCATTTTGTTTTTTTATGCTGTCAATTTCCTCCCATGAAAAACCATTCAGCATGATTGAAACGAATTCCTCCTGCGCGGTCTGCCCATCATGGATGATGTCCACAGCCCCTTTGCATATCCTCAAATGTGCTGTCTTACGGTTGCATTTCAAATACTCTTTTCTTATATAACCGCACTGTTCCAGAAGTTTTATGGAAGACGATACCTGCGATTTTGACAGATATCTGACCTCAATAATATCTGCCGCTGTATCAAAACATGGATTATTGGCTAAAAAGAGAAGGATGTCCAATTCCATTCGGGTAATATTATGTTTTACACAGACCCCTTCCACACATTTTGAATAAAGTGCCTTGATTGCGTTTTGATGTTCCCATGGATTTAGTGGAATCATTGCATTCTCCTTTTTGTTCTTTTTAGAACTATTTTATAACAAAAAGAGATTTTGTCAATCATAAATATTTAAAAAACAGCAATGGAAAGAATCGAACATGGCGCAGATGCGCTTTTCATCGGAAAGCGATGCCATAGCACGTCCCTCCTGTATTTTATTTTTATTTCCGGCCCTCTACAACACCACATCACAGCGCAGCGAGGTTTATGCCACACATCCTGCAAAATGTGACGAAACCTGCCACTAAATTGAATATCCGATTATTAGCGTAATCCAGGCGCTCGGCACAGGAATGGAGTAGGCGACGGAATCCCGCTCCTGCTCAGCCGGTATTACGGAGAAGGAGCTTATGGCAGTCTGAAAAGTACAAGAACACTGGCGTATGTGGATAAAAAACTACATTGATTCTCAAAAGCCCTGGCTTGAGAAAGATTATTATACGCAGTTTCATAAGCTCAATTTGCAAGGAAGCCGATATCGGCAGGACTACTTTTTACAGATATTTTGAAAACAAAAACAGCAAAGAAGAAATGCTTCTTTTTAACAAAAAATTTATGTAGGTGGAATACGCTGATTGAACCAGTATTAAGTATCCTGTTGACAAACAGGCCGTCTTGCCCTATAATTAAACTGTAAGTTTAATTATAGAGAGATGAACTTATGGCCCGAAGAAAAAAGGAACCAAGGAGTGTGCATCGAGACAATATTGCATCAGTAGCTTCTGAACTATTTACTGAAAGAGGCATTTCCTCAACATCTATGGACGACATAGCAAAAGCGGCGGGATATAGCAAGGCAACCCTCTATGTGTACTTTGAAAACAAAGAAGAAATCGTAAGCATATTAGTCTTAGACAGTATGAAAAAACTGTGTTCCTATATTTCTTCTGCTTTACAACTTCAAACGTCCACGAGAGCAAAGTATGATTTGATTTGCAAAGAGTTAACACGGTATCAGGACGAATACCCTTTCTATTTCAAGATGATGCTTGATAAAATCAATGTTAATTTTGAAAATCAAGACTTTTTCCCGGAAGAAAAAGAAAGCTATGAGATTGGGGAAGAAATAAATAAAATGATAAAAGGGCTTTTGCTGTCCGGCATTGAAAGCGGTGATTTGCGCCGTGATATAGAACTTATGCCAACTTCATTTTCATGCTGGGGGATGCTGTCGGGACTTATTCTTTTGGCGGCAAACAAAAAAGATTACATCCAAAAGACAATGGATATGTCCCGGAATGAATTCCTTCAACATGGTTTTAACATGATTTATCAATCTATCGCAAATACGGAGGAACCAGAATGAGGCCGAAACGTGTACTTGCTATTTTGGGCAGTCCCCACATAGATGGAGCAACCGCCACTATGTTAAACCATTCAATTTGTGAAGCGGAAAAAGCGGGATATACCATTGCTAAAATCAATTTGTACGAAAAACAGTTGGCCTTTTGCGTTGGATGCAGAAGATGCTTAACTTCTGGAATGTGTGTTCAAAAAGACGATATACAAGAAATCATTTCTTTGCTGCACGAAAGTCAGATTGTAGTCCTTGCGGCTCCTACATATTGGGCTAATGTTCCTGCCCCAGTAAAAAATTTATTTGATCGTCTGCTGGGAACTGCTATGGAGGAAACAGCGGCATTTCCAAAACCTCGATTGTCCGGGAAAAAATATGTGCTCTTGACTGCCTGTAATACGCCAGCTCCTTTCTCGTGGATATTTGGACAGAGCAGGGGAGCAATACGAAACATGGATGAGTTTTTCAAAACCGCCGGGATGAAATCAATGGGCAAAATCGTTTGTGCAAACACTGGTAAGACAAAGAATGTACCCGAACGGGTGTTGCGAAAAATAGAGAGGTGTTGGAAATGAAACAGTCTATCAAAAAGGCGGCTGCGGCTATCATTGCTTTCGCTATTTTAATAGGGGGTATTGCGCTTGCGATCTATTTGAAACAAGTAGCCGATTATAAGCGCTCTGTGAGCGAAACCTCTATTGAGGAAATCTGCCTTTCGGACATTCCGAATGGGGTCTACATTGGTGAATGCGATGTTAATTTTATCTATGCAAAGGTAGAGGTCACAATACAAAATGGAGAAATTACAGGCATTCGCATTTTAGAGCATAAAAACGAGCGAGGCCAAGCCGCGGAAGCGGTTGTTGATAGAATTGTCGCGGAACAGCGGATAGATGTTGATGCCGTGTCAGGCGCAACAAATTCCAGTACTGTGTTAAAAAAAGCAGTTGAAAATGCCCTGAATAATGATTAGGTGAACGGCAAAAATGGTGAATATGAATGGAATGGATATTGTGTCCTATATGTGGGAGTAAGACCCGTGACAGAATAAGAGAAGATACTGTTTTAAAGAATTATCCCCTTTACTGTCCAAAAACTGGATGACCATCAATACTGTTCGGGGAGCGCAGGCCAGTGCAATCATCTACAGCATTACAGAAACTGCCAGAGCCAACAAACTGAATGTGTACTACTACGTCAGGCATCTGCTTACAGAATTACCAAAGCTGCTTTATGAAAATGGAAATATAGAACAATCACAGCTGGAGCCATTAATGCCATGGTCAAAAGACCTGCCTGTTGATTGCTACAGCAAGCGTCGCGACTAAGCGGCGTTTAATTTATCGTAGGGCGAGAAATTTGACCTTTACCTATCTGTACCATTTAGCAGAAGAAACACCGCTTTTATACGCGAAGCTTGCATTGAAAGCAAACGGCTTGCAGGATTATGTAAATGCCATAAATGAGTTTAATTAACAGCCTATTTCCTATCTCCATCATTTTTCTTATGATGGAGATAAGCTTCTTAATCCATTCTTATGACATTCATTTGCATTATTCTCTAAAATATACCTTATTTTTTGTTTTTCCTGTGCCTTTAAGGATATTCAGCTTTTCAGCCTTCAACAACAAACGGCTTGCCGTCTTTATTTCAACTTCCAGCAATTTTGCCGCAGCAACACTATTTATTTCTTTATTTGTTTCCAGATAAATCAAAATAATCTGCATTCTTGCTCTTTCCAATTCGGACATTGATTCGGCCATTCTCTCTTTTCTTTCAAAACCGTCTCTTATACGAATAATCGCATTCAACTACCCCTGTGCAAGCACGCAAGCAGGGTATGCGGGTTTGTTTGTTCCTGCCTCTACTCATAATCATACAGGTTCATTTGTCCCTCTATCTCGTTACTCCGATATAACTTCCTATACTCGTCTCCCTGGTTTTCCACATAATTTGCTATTACTTCCTCACTTCCATGCTCACTTACTGTTGCTACATAATACCCAGATGGCCAAAAATTTCCTCCTCATAATTTTTTCTTTACTTCTGGACATCTCCTGAATACCTCTCTCGCCGTTATGCTCTTTACTATCTGTGCCGGGCTATAATTCGGTGCTGACTGCACCAACAAATGTACATGGTCTTTATCCGCACCTATCTCCAAAAATATTAGTTCATATCTTTCGCTTATCTTTATACAGGTCTCTTTTATTATTTTTTCTACCTCATCGCTTATTACTACTCTCCGATACTTCGTCGGTAATACAAAACGATACATCAGCTTTGATACATTGCGTGATTTGTGTATAACTTCACTCAATCTACACTTCTCCTTTTTTCTTTACATTGTATCATGCTTTTCTATCCTGTTAAAGTTTGCTTGCGCCCCAAGGGGCGGGGAATGTACCCGCATTTCATTCAAAAACAGCTATGCTGCTTTTTCGAATCTGTCTGGTGCTGCCTGTAGTATTCCTCTGGCGGCAGATAGCCGTTTGCTTCGTGGATACGCTTCCGGTTATAAAATATCCATATATAC
>OFHP01000061.1_pt1 | contig 82790 bp, 83 predicted proteins | sample 1521651 | NCBI WGS metagenome assembly OFHP01 (sample SAMEA3504105, study PRJEB24116) | mouse gut metagenome | biome: mouse gut; feature: mouse-associated habitat; material: faeces | place: Denmark | collected 2011 | reverse complement strand
TCTGCACAGTTTCATTTATGGTGGTGCCAAGTGTGCGGGCATGGAGGTTTAGAAACAAAAAACGACAATGGAGTATTTCATTTTGCTTATGAGGATGTGTATATTCGGGTTTCTCCAGATGACCTTTCTGCGGAAGAAATCCTTGATAAGGAAACGATCAGTGAATACATACAAAAAGTCCTGGAAGAAAAAATATATACCGGTTGCGGTGATTTCTCTGCTTATTCTGGCAGCAGTTCTGTATGGGATACGAAACGGCGGGGAGGATGGCAGAGGCGGAAACATCCTTGTCGGGGCAAGCCCGGATACAAGCGCTTTCCAGATGTATTATTTTGACGGGGAAACGGTTGTGGTCAGGACGCTGTATGACAGCGGTACGGAGAAGGAGGTGATTAAAAAAATCAATGGCATTCCCCTCCAGGCGGCAGAGGAAGATGCCCTCTCCCAGATGGAGCCTCCTTTTTACGGGTTCTGGATCAGCGGTCAGGATGGCTTTGATATTTCCGTGGCGGCCTCCGGTGGTGTCTGGCTTAAAAATGACGGGGCGGTTTATTATGGGGATACAGATTTATCTGTTTTATGGGAACAGATGGAAGGCAAGGATGAGGATATCTGGAATGTCCTGAATTTTCCAAATGCAGGGCGTTTATCGGCATACCATACTATCTTCTTGCTGAAAGCGGATGAACAGACAACAGAAAGCCCGGAGTGTCTGACTATGACGGTGGAGGACATCGGAACGAGCGAGATTACAGTACGGATTGCCAATAACAGCGGGGAGGAATTCTCCTACGGGGAATACTTTTCCCTCCAGAAGCAGATAGACGGCCAGTGGTATACGATACCGGTAAAGGCAGATAACGTGGGATTCCAGGATATCGCCCATATCCTTCCAGACGGGGAGAGCGTCAGTGAGACCTATAATCTGGATATTTACGGCACGCTGGAACCAGGAACGTACAGGCTTGTGGTGGAAACACTGAGCGCCGAGTTTCTGGTGGGGCATGGGAGGATGGCGGGAATAGAGGGGGAGTAAATGCTGTTAAAAACAGCATGGAGAAGGGATGCAACAGAAAATGGAAAGTCCTTAAATGAGGGACATTCGACATAGGATATATGTTGGATGTCCTGTTTTGATGGATAATTTCAACAATAAATATGAGAAAATATCTCACATATTGTTTACAAAATTAAAAAAATGAGTATAATAGATATTGAAAGACATATAAACTGGAGGGAAAAAGAGATGCTGTGCCAATTTACAGTGAAAAATTATAAAAGCATTCGGGATGAAATGACTTTTGATATGCAGGCAGCTGCTATTTCTGAACATGAAAATAATATAATTCGTGATAAAGATGGAGAATTGTTTTTGCCGATTTCTGCAATATATGGGCCAAATGGAGGTGGAAAGTCAAACGTATTGGAGGCAATGCATACGTTGGCTTCAAAAGTACTTCGTCCATTATATGCAACTGGTGATAAAGAGGAACGTATATTTCTTCAGAAAAGGCTGCTCATCGAACCTTTTGCATTCTCAAAAGAAACGAAAAGCCAGCCAACAGAGTTTGAAATTTTTTTCCGTACAGAAATTGCGGAGTATCGGTATAAACTCCATATCATGAAGGATGTTGTAAATTATGAAAGTCTGGACCGTGTAAAATTGGACACGGGACGACGTTCAGCGCTTTTCGAACGGGATACGGAAGAAATTTCTTTAAAAGGTGTATTTTCCAAACTGAAAGCTAGTGAGGACTTGTCCGCGACATTACCGTTGCTGTCTTATCTTGGGATCACTTATAAAAAAAATGAGGTAGTAAAAGATGTTCTGGATTGGTTTGAATACGGAATTGATTTTTTAAACTATGGTAATCCGATTGAAGAACTTCGTATGGCAGTATCAAATTCAGAGGATGTGAAGCAGCTTATGCTTGACATGATACAGGAAATGGATCTGGATATCGTGGATTTCCGTGTAGTTGAGGATGAAAATGACAGAATCGATGTGTATACAAAGCATTTGGTGGATGGCTATGAAACGGAGTTAAATTTATTGGAAGAATCTAGCGGGACAAGGAAATTATTTTGTTTAATGCCATTTATTGCCGGATGTTTACTTACGGGAACCGTTTTGGTTATTGATGAACTGGATGCAAAGATACATCCTGTTTTGCTGCGTCATATTATTATGATGTTTAATGATATGAGTATTAATAAAAAGAAAGCACAATTAATCTTCACATCCCATGATCTGTCTACAATGAACAATGAAGTGTTTCGAAGGGATGAAATCTGGTTCGTGGCAAAAGGGAATGCTCAAAACTCTAAATTGTATTCATTGGTGGAATTTAAGAACGAAAAAGGCGAATCTGTTCGTAAGGATGCCAAATTCGATAAGCAATATCTGGAAGGAAAATATGGCGCTGATCCGTATCTCAAAAGAATTATAGATTGGGGGAAGGTCAATGCCTAAAAAAGCCGGAATGGAAAAGTGGAAAAAGAAGCGCCGTCAGGAGTACCTGGAAATGAAGCAGTACAGATATTATATTTTCTGCGAGGGGCAGCAGACAGAACCTCTGTATTTTGTGGGATTCAAAAAGCTGATTGAAGATAATCCGATTTATAAGGATATGGTTCTAATTGAAATAGAACCCTGTCAGGCAGAAACGATGCGAGTAATCGGAATGGCGGAAAGATATGTAAAGAAGAACAAAATTCAAAAGGGCCAGATTTGGTGCGTTTATGATAAAGACAGCTTTCCGGCAGATGATTTTAATGGTGTTGTTAATCGGGCAGAGAACTTAAATAAAGAAAATTCTCAACTTCAATATCATACGGCATGGAGTAATGAATGTATTGAGTTCTGGTTTCTTTTGCATTTTGCATATTATACAGCGAATAATCACAGGAGGGAATACATATCATTCCTGAATGATAAATTCAGGGAATTGGGGATTGGAAAATATCAGAAAAATATGAAAGATATTTTTGATATTTTGACGGAAAAAGGGAATCCAAAGCTGGCAATTCGATACGCCAAACGTATCATAAACGATGGTAAAAGTAAGACACCAGCAGAAATTGCGCCGGGAACGAAGGTGTATGAGTTGGTGGAAGAACTGGTTAAGTATTTGCCAGAGCATGTTGCACAGAGATTTAAGGAAGCTTGCAATTAAAGGGGGAGAGTATTTGGATACATCAGTAAAAAACAAAAAACTACAAACTTTGCCTTGGTATGCCTTACATGATATTGCAGTAAAAAAGGGAGTAGAAGAAAAAGAAGTTAACGGAAAGGAAAAGAATACAATAATAGATAAGATATTATCTTATGGGATCCTTTCGGATGAGGAAATAGAGCAATATGTAAATGATTATATTTATGGTGACCGAGTAACGTTTACGTTATGGACATTTCAATCATCGTTGAAAGATTCAGATTATGGTATTGTTAATTCCCTGGAAAATGTGGAGGAGGAATATCTTTCTGTTTCTGGATATAGAAAATTAAAAATTTTATCTGTAAAAGAATATGAGGACCGTACAGAAGTTTTATATGTTTATAGCAAAGAATATACTTATGTTAATGAGGATGGGCAAAATGCCAGTGTATGGGAACAACATAGAGGATGCTTATGGATTGGAAAGGCATCAACATATCTTGCCTGCATTAGTAAACATGAGAAAATGACGGCTTTTATGACAAAATACATTGCTGATTTATTTGAAAACCCGGTAACACAAATAAAACCCCCAAAATCAGCAATTGACAAATGCACAAATTCTAAGGCCATAAGCAAAATTGTGTTGCAGGGAAAAGGTGGAGAGAAAACGATTGTGTCAAGAGCTGGGGGAATTACGCCTGATCAAGAAGAAGAGATTAGCAGAATTCGTTCTGAGAGAATTGATACATCTGGGAGTTTTATCTCGGCCATTACCGAGAATATTGATGCTACGATTAAATATAATGTTAGAAACGGCAGTATTGGAATTTATAAACATTTGCCAGCTTCTGTCCTGTTTGAGTGGTCTGAAAATTCGATTAAAATTATTTTGGAGGAAATTGAAAAATTAAAAGGGAAGCCAGCTGAAGAAATTTTTAAAGAAGTAGGACAGGAAATAAAATGGACAGGGGCAAGCGGAATTGAAATTACGCAACTGAATTGGTATTTGACACAAATTATAGCTTCTCTTGATAGAGACGAGTATGAGTTCCAGATTCCGGTAGATAAATTATCGGTATTGGATAATAGTAAATGGTTTATCAAGTTTCCGAGAATATATTGCAAAACTTGTGATTCTTATGAGGCTCCATATTGCACTGAATGTGGAACAGAGTTGAAGATGGGAAGGGGGATAATAAAAGAATGTGAGTGTGGGGCACCATTAAAAATTAAATGTGCGGATGGTCATGATACTTGTGAGATTGTAAATTGGTATGTTCCAAAATCTATATTGGTAAGTATGATCAATAAAAATATTCAGAAAATATTTAAAGACTATTCTTTAGAATATAATATCTGCATTGTAGGCGATATGGGATATATTGTTAATGGAACAGAGAATTTGCAAACAGAAGTTGAAATTCCATTTGCAACAATAGAATGCTTTAAACATGATTCAGTGGCCCTTACACATAGAGTAAAAGCTTATGCGGTAAATATGAATGAGAAATGTGGTTCTGGAACCTGTTCATATGCAAAAATTGAAAAATGTACTGAAAATAATGGAATGGCATGTTTACCTAAAGTTTTTTATACCATTTTACCAGGCTATCGTCCACAACCTCATAAAGGCATGGAGTATGGGGATGTTGCTGCGGAAGTGAAAATTGGAAATAAAGCATATGATTTAAAGGGTATCATAAAAAAGAATAGTGAAAACCGACCTAGAAAATCTGTTAATGATGATGAAAAAATAAGAAAACCACTATTATCAACATCAGGAGAAGGGCAGGAGATAATTCGTCAGTTTGTGGAGCAGGGAATGATAGATGCTCGTTGTCAAATAATAGCAGTAGTCGTTCCGCAATATATTGATGCAGGATTTAAAGGAACTTTGAGACACTTGGCAAGGTTGTCTGGAAAGAAAGTAACATTTATTGAATTGGACGAGTTATCTGAGCTGATTTTAATTAACAAAAAAATATTGGTATCATAATGTAATGGGAACCTTTGGAAAATCCAGAGGTTCTTATTGTTACTATACGCTGTTAAAGATTTGGCGGAGGGCTCGGAAATAAAGAAGTGGGAATGATGTTTGTCTGTTCTGAAAAGGGCAAAAAAAGTCGAGTACATCTCCCGGCATGATGTTATACTGCTAAGACCAGAGCGAAAGTCAGAAAGGAGAACTTCATGCCGGATCAGAACCATATCATCATAAAAGGCTTATGCCAGAACAATCTGAAAAACATTTCCTTAAAGATACCAAAAGAAAAGCTGGTTGTGTTTACCGGGGTCTCCGGTTCCGGAAAATCCAGCATCGTGTTTGACACCATTGCGGCGGAGAGCCAGCGCCAGATGAATGAGACCTACAGCGCTTATGTCCGGGGCAGGCTCCCGAAGTATGAGAAACCAAAGGCGGAAAGAATCGAAAACCTTTCCCCCTCGGTCATCATTGACCAGAACCCCCTTGGGGGCAACGCCCGTTCCACGGTGGGGACCATCAGCGACATGTATTCCGCCCTGCGGCTGCTCCCCGGCAGCCCGGCGGCATTCCTTGGAAGCTGGCTCCTTACCTTGGTCTCCACGTTAAGCATCGGGATGATAGTGGGCGGTATCGCAAAAAATGAAAAGATGGCCAGCGTCATTGCTTGTCTGCTGTATTTTCCCATGCTGGTTTTTTCCGGGGCCACGCTGCCCTTTGAGGTAATGCCGGAGACCATGCAGAAGATGGTCGCCCTTTTCCCGCTGACACAGGGGATACAGCTTATGAAGGCGGCTTCTCTGGGAATACATACAGAAGCTGTCTGGATGCCGGCAGCAGTCATGGGAACCGTTACCATCTTATGTACAGGCGTTGCAGTGAAATGTTTCAAATGGGAGTGACCGTATCCCATAGCCAGGGAGAAAAAATATTATTTTCTTTCATATGAAGGAAAAGTGAAGTTCTATAACTTTTTAAAGGGCGGCAGCATGAAACGCTGCTGCCTTTTATAAATAGAAACGATACCAGCAGAGGATAAGCTGGCAATTCATATCGTTCAAATGCGAGGTTTTTTATCTGATAATAGGCTATACTTAAAATAGCAAGGAGGGACATTATGAACTGGGTCAAGAGGTTAAGCCAGGCGATTGAATTTATAGAGGAAAACTTGGATGGGCAACTGGATTATGAAGATGTGGCCGGGATTGCGGGCTGCCCTTCCTACTACTTCCAGCAGATGTTTTTATACATGACGGACATGACGTTACGGGAATACATACGGCGGCGCAGGCTGTCCCTGGCGGCTGTGGAGCTGCAAAAAGGCAATAGGAAGGTGACCGATATTGCCATGAAGTATGGCTATGAATCCCCTACTGCATTTACCAGGGCATTCAAGAATTTTCATGGAACGACTCCCTCTGCCTTAAAAACAGAGCCGGTTTCCTTTCAGGCATATCCGCCCCTTTCTTTTTCCATGGCAGTACATGGAGGGGCGCCATTGCAGTTCCGGGTAGAAGAAAAGGGGGCGTTCCGGCTCATAGGACTGTCCTGCTCGTTGTCTAAAGAACTTACAGAAAATTTTGAGAGGATTCCGGCGGTATGGGATGCCGCACTGGAGGACGGTACACTTGCCTGGTTAAGTTCTATGGCAGATGGGGAGCCAAAAGGCCTACTGGGTGTCAGTGTCCATCATACGGAAGACTGGAAATATATGATTGCCGTCCGTTCAGAGCAAAAAGCCGGGGAATTTGAGGAATATCAGATTCCTGCATGCAGGTGGGCAGTCTTTGAAGGCCGTGGAACAAACCGCACACTCCAGGAACTGGAAAAGCGTGTCATTACACAGTGGCTCCCCACATCCGGCTATACTTACGCAAATATACCGGATATTGAGGTGTATATCCAGGCGGATCCGGAAGATGCGGTCTATGAATACTGGCTTCCGGTACAATAGGAAGGAGATGAAATAGGAATGGGGGCAGAGATGGGTTGTTAGGAAATTATAGAAGAACTGAAGGCGCATCCAAATCTTTGCTGTTTCATTATTTCTTAAATAAAAAAGAGCTGTATCTGTACCTTTGGAAACATGCGGGCAGGATCTTCCACGAGGCAGCAGGGAAAGGCCATACACAGACCACAGATTTTTTTGAGATTATTTGCCAGAGGGTATTGGCGAACTGCGTATTTATGAGGGAAGCGCCAACCATATATTTATTCGCATTAAGGGCGCTTTTTGAGGAAAACCCGGAAATCAATGGTTATTTACTTAGCTGCTACTGGCAGATGTTTTTATCCGGTGAACTTGCCCCGGATTTTCTGGAAAAGGATATTTTGAAGAGGACCGGACAGTGGAGGATGGTATACCTGAAAGAAAGGAATGATTAAGATGGCAATTTCAAATATACGGGCAGACTTTCATGCGGAATTACAAAGGGTCTGGGATATTGTGACTTCGCTGGAGGATACCGCATGGCGCAGTGATTTAAGCAAAGTGGAGGTCATAGATGAGAAACAATTTGTGGAACACACAACCTCCGGTTATCAGACAGTTTTTACTGTAACTGTAAAGGAAGAATGCAGGAGATGGGAATTTGATATGGAGAATGACAACATGTATGGTCACTGGACAGGGATTTTTTCCAGCGGGGGCGGCGTAACAACGATTGATTTCACGGAGGACGTTACAGCAAAAAGATGGTTCATGAAACCGTTTATCGGGGCGTATCTGAAAAGGCAGCAGGCTTTATATATAAAGGACCTGAAAAAGGCTTTGGGGCAATGAGGTGGTATTACGGGTATGGATTTTACGGTAGTTTTGAGTTTGGACAGAATATATAGTGGGCGGGTCTTCTCAAAATCGGTCAATAGGGTGATAATAAGAAAATGGATCAAAGAAGGAACGCTATCATCCTGTCATCTACAGGAGGCCAGCTGGATAGGTGCGCATGAAAGAGCTTCTGATCTATATTTGGAAGCTCTTATTTTTTACCTAATCCTAATTTACTTTTGTGTTTCCGGCAAGATATACCTGATAAACAGACAGATGTCCGAAAATAAGGAGGTAGTCAATGAGCCTGAAAAAATATGCGCCTGTTTTGATCATCCTGATCGTTTCTGCAGTTGGGTTATTATTTTTATTACCGGGACTTGAAAAAAGAACAGACGTCCGTTTGCAGGACTTTTCTGTTTCCAAAGACGGTTCCGCAATTATGATTAAAACATCACTTTCCGCTTCTATGGGTTTTATCAGAGACATGGAAACCGAAAAGACTGGCGAGGAGGTACATTGCTCTTTTTATAGAACTTTCGGAGGGTTAAACAGCACCATCGGAGCAAAAAACACCTTTGAAATCAAATTAGATGCTTCTACTGAAAAAATATATTTTGACCGGGGTGAAGAATCGGACGCTCTCGTATTGGAACGGGAAGCCGCAGCCAATATATGGACGATATCACCCCGTTAATTATTATACAATCAGGACTTGCATACTTTATATTTTTTGACCATAATACTTATATTAAAATAATTAGCTAAGCGGAATTACGAAAGGAGGAGCTTACCAATGCTTTGCATTAAACATTATTCTAAGACCTATCCCGGTGGGAAGAAAGCAAAGCCGTGGATGATTGTCTCTGCATGTCCGCTCTGGCGAAATCTACGGATTCATCGGCCACAACGGGGCGGGCAAAACCACCACGCTTCGGGATGCGGCAGAAACTGGCCCTGGTCTCCGCTTTCATCCGGCGGCCAAAGCTTCTGATTTTGGACGAGCCATTTGTGGGTTTGGATCCCTCTGCCGCCCACTTGATGAAAGGCTATCTGTCAGAATTGTGCCAAAACGGATCAGCCGTATTTTTTTCTACGCACGTACTTGAAGTGGCCGAAAAGCTGTGCCATCAGATTGCCATTATCAAAAACGGAAAACTGGTGCAAAGCGGCCCTACGGCAGAGCTGGTGGGGGATTCTTCCCTGGAGAATGTATTTCTGGAGTGGGAGGGGGATTGCGTATTTGAGGTAAGCTGCATTGTTGGGAGGAGAATAATGGATATCATTTTATTTGTGGGCATAATCATCTATCTTATTATAACGGCATATACAGGGTATGCGGCGATAGAAAAATTAAAGGGGAACGAGCTGTCAGAAGAAAAACGGATACAAAGATACTGGTTTTCCTTTCTGTGGAATGTGGCTTCCGGGTGTGTTGTTGTGTTACTTATTGTTATGGGACCAGCTACCCTGGAGGAAACAGGCTTCCGGTCGGTCAGCTTTTTGCAGGGAAGCCATAGGTATCTGGCGTTTGGCACATGGATTCTATGTGGTCTGCTGAGTACGGTATTTATTTTTCAAATAGCTGTGTTTTTGATAAATCCGTCCTACAGGGACTCTGTTTCGAAACAGATAGAGGAAAAAACACATTCAGGGAAAGTCTATGATCGTGTTGTAAACGGACTTATTCCAAGAACCAGGCGGGAGAAGAGCTATTTTACTGCAACGGCACTGGCAGCAGGTATCTGCGAAGAGATTGTATTCAGGGGATTTTTGTTGTATGTTTTGAGGAGAATTTTTCCGGAACTATCGCCGTTTCTTCTGGCAGCTCTGGCAGGTGTCTGCTTTGGGGCAGCCCATTTTTATCAAGGTATCAAAGGCGTGATAAAAACAGGGCTTCTGGGTATATTGTTTGGATTTTTGTATATCAGCACAGGTTCATTGTATTTGTGTATGGCAATCCATTTCCTGTTTGATATTTCAGCCGCATTTTTATGTGAGGAGGACAAATATGAGGTTTGAAGCCGTGATTTTTGACCTGGATGGTACGCTGCCTGATTCGATGGATGTCTGGGAGCAGATTGATATTTGTTTTCTTCAGAAGCGTGGACTGTCGGTTCCGGCAGATTATGTGGCTGAAATCTGTGCCCGCAGCTTTGAGGAAGCGGCGCAGCGGTTAGGAGCAGCCCCTCAGCACTGTCTGATCTTCGAGAATGTTCTGCCCGCTGTTAAAAGCGCAAAGCAGGCCGGAATGATGGTATGCGCTGTATATGACAAATATTCTGCCCAGTACAGGGTGTAGATGGAGCAGGAGGCGGCAGGGAAGATCATTGATGGATATATAGTGGAAATGAATAGTGAGCCGGAAACGGAAAAGATCGAAACAAAATTCGTTGCACAAATTTCTCTGGAAAACGAAACATGGGAACTGTTTTATCCGTTTGTACAGGAGGGAAAGGAAACGCTGCTTCCACTCCGGGAATATGCGGAAGAAAACTGGTTTGAAAATGCCGAAAAGCGGATGCAGGAGGGACGCAAGCGTTTGACTGCTGAAGTCACAGGGGCAGATGAATAGGGACAATGAGTGATAAAGGAGCAGACTATGAATAAAGATTTGGGTACAGAAAGTAAAATTGGGATTATATGTGCAACGGCCAGGGAACTTGCCCCATACCTGTCTGTTATGCAGATCAGAAAAACGGATGAATGTGCAATGCATTCGTTCCATAACGGTACAATAAAGGATATATGCACAACAGCAGTTTATTCTGGCTGTGGAAAGATTAACGCATCCATTATGGCACAGCTTTTAATCGACAGATATATGGAGCCGATTCATCCGGACGCATTGTGCATTGATATGGAAACTGCGGCAGTGGCTCATGCCTGTTATCTGAACGGGGTTCCTTTTATAGCAGTCCGTTCCATTTCGGACAATGACAAAGAGGCCGGGCAGGAGGCAATCAACAGGAATTATGATAAGGCAGTACAGCAGTCATATCAATTTGTTTCAGAAATGCTTGAGGGGATCAGATAGGAGTCAGTTATATGCAGATTTTACAGACAAAGCAGCTAAAAAAATACTATGGTGAAGCCCCCAATGTTACCCGTGCGGTGGATGATGTATCTTTTTCAGTGAACAAAGGTCAATTTGTTGCCTGATGTGGTAAAGTAAAATTGTAACACCTGCACAGGAATAAATGATATCATTCAAATAAAAGCGAAGGTGAACAAAATGGCAAGCACAAACAAACGTTATGAGCCTGAATTCAAAAAGCAGATGGTCCGTTTGGTCTTAGAAGAAGGCAGAACCATCGCAAGCGTCAATAAGGAGTATAACTTAGGAGAGGGAACTGTCCGAAGCTGGATCAGACAGTTTGAAGAAGAATGCGAAAAAAATCCAGAGACAAGTGAAAAGGGAGAGCTTTATGAGGAAAACCGCCGGCTCCGTAAAAAACTGGAAGAAATGGAAAAAGAGAACCGTTTCCTAAAAAAAGCGGGCCATATTTTTAAGGAGACGGGAAATCAGCCTGAGCACAACCACAGTACTTAAGTACATGAGGGAATTAAAACTCAGATCAGTTGTGGTGCCGAAAAAACCAAAATATCACAAAGGAGACTGCCGTAAAAAATTTGATAATCTGTTCGGACAAGATTTTACGGCATCGAAACCGAATGAAAAATGGTGTACCGATTTTACTTATCTGTATTTGGCGGATGGAGCAAAATTGTGAGAAGAAGCACATCACGCAAAGCATGAGTAAGGCAGGATGTCCCTATGACAATCCACCAATGGAAAGTTTTTACGGAACATTTAAGGCAGAATTTATACGTCAAAACGGTTTTGAGACAGACATCGAATTAAATAAGAGAACATTGGATTATGTATATGGTTATTACAATACCATACGTCCTCATTCATCAAATGGGTATGTGACCCTCGCGGCATTCGCCAAATATACGTGCAAGCACGTCTACTTGGCTCATTGCCCGCGGGAATAAAAGAACCTATTTTTGTTGTCAGCCAACGTGGGCTATGGTAAAATAACATCATCCGATGTACTCAGACGTTTCTGCCTAGGTACACAGCAAGAACAAAATATAGACTTTAAAATGAATTAAGCTACTCGGATTAGCATAAAAATCATCCGATGATTCTGCTAATTTTTTGCTAATCGACGTTCCTAAAAACGGCTTTTGCTAATTTGATGAAAGTGGATAGTAGTAGATGAAATTGTGCAATATGCAATAAAAAAGCACAATAATCTGGGTTCTACGAGGATACTTTAGACATGAAAGAGCATGAAAAGAGGTGTAAGGTAACCGTAGGTCATGGAATTAGTTTTCCTTCTAAGCGGCAGGTCAGGTGTTCGAGTCACCTCGGGAACGCTGGAAACATAGCCGAAAGCCTTGATTTTAGCAGGTTTTCGGCTTTCTTCATTCCAGCGTCAAAACTCGGATTTGCAGAATGTATCTCATTTGAAAAAACGCTTGAATTGATGAATGAATAAATCAGGAAGTGGCAAAGGTGTTTGCAGATATGAAAAGATATATTGCTTTATTAAGAGGTATCAATATAAGTGGAAAAAATAAAATACCAATGGCAGAGTTAAAGAAAGGCTTTGAGACAATTGCTTATGGAGAAGTGAGAACGTATCTGAACAGTGGCAATGTGATTTTTTCCAGTGATGAAGATAATATAAGGAAGCTTACGGACCAGATTGAGGAAATGATAAAAAATCAGTTTGGATTGGATATTCCTGTTTTTGTCCTGTCAAAGGAAGAGCTTGAGGATATTTTAAAAAATGCACCTGACTGGTGGGGCATTGAGGACAAAGATATTTATGATAATCTGATTTTCATAATACCGCCAGCTGCATTTTCCGATGTATATAATGAAATTGGAGAACCTAAAAAGGAATTGGAGAGAATAAAGGATTATAAGGAAGTGATATTCTGGTCTTTCAGCCGTAAAGATTATCAAAAGACAAACTGGTGGCCTAAGACAGCAGGTGCGAATGTCAGCACGAAGCTGACCATAAGAACAGCTAATACGGTTAGAAAGATCGCCAGTATGTAGTTACCTTTCAAAATTTGATTTTATTTGAAAAACTCTAATATACTATATATAGTGTTAATTGCTTGATTAAATCAATATGGAAAGCTCAACTTTTCTTACAATCTTCTAATTGGGAAAAACAGATATCCCTTTCCAGTCTGCGGACAGGTAAAATCGTGGACAGCCCCTGCCAATGAAATATCATGCTCTTCCAGATGTTTGATAACTTCTGAGAAGGTATCCTCATTTTCACGTTCTACATAGATATACTCATAGCCGGGAATCACCCATTTTGTCCAACCGATAGGGGCTTCTGAATCATCTTTACATTCCACACCTGCAAGGCTTTCATAAAAAACAAACCGTTCTTGGAATAAATGCCGTTTCGGATTCCTTCAGCGCACTTCATATTTTTTCCCTTTCAAAATTGGAGCAATAATAAATTAAGTTCATTCTTTTTTAAGATGTTTTAGAGGCTTTTTAGAGACTGCTCTGATAGAATGGAGAAAAATCCGCAGAAATACTGGATAAGCTGTGGATGGAATTTTATATGAGAGGAGAACAACATGAAAAAGAAAGCAGGAAAAACGATCTTATTGACAGGGGTGCTGTGCATCCTGAGCCTTGCGGTATGTGCCTGTGGAAAGACGGAGGAAGCATCAGATACCCAGGAACCACAGTTGGTTCAGGGCGAGCCGATCCCGGAGGATGATACAGAGGACAATGTTTCTGCTCCGGAACCGGAAGCGGATGCAGAAGGAACCGACACCGGGAATGAACCGGAGTCACCGGAAGCCTTACCGGAACCGCAATCCGGTGAAAGCAGCAGCCAGGGAACAGACAGCGCACAGAAAGAACAGCCGGAAGCACAAAGTCAAAGTACATCTGGCACATCTACAGAATGGGTGGACAGTACTCCCAATCTGGAAGGAGATATCAAAGAGCTGAAGGATGGGCAGCTTACCGTGGTAGAGGCCATTACAGAAAAATCGGATAATGGAGGTGATATCATAGTATCTCCTAGCAGCAGCGGGGATGATTCTGAGTTTAATAAGATTGAGGTTACATACGATGAAAATACCCTGTTTGCTATACAAACGATCTACGATGGAGGGGCCAGATCTGAAATGTCAACAGCAACAGCGGCAGACCTGGCATCCGGCCAGTTCATTAAGGTATGGGGAAGTTCTTCTGGCAGCGGGCTGAAAGCAACCCAGATCTGTATTGTAGAAGTGGCCTGAACTATTGCCTGTCCTCTTTTGATAAGGAGAAAACCCTTGTCAGGAGAGGGCAGTTTTTTTTAAATAAAACCTTTATTTCCTGCATTTCATTCATAAAAAATACGTCCAGTAATTGCACTTCTTACAGCAGCAATCAGTGCTTAGATTCTCATTGCCTGGGCTGCGGTTATCTACAGCTTGTTTTATATATCTGTGACAGGAAAGGTGAAGGAATATGGGAGACTGCGGGTGATCGGCATGATTACAGAAAGGATGATGCAAAGTAATGAATATGGAATTAAAGAAACAATTTATTCATCATCACTTCACGTTTAGAAATCTATAAAACTCGCTATTAGATTGGTGATACGATTACGATTTCCTGCTATAATGAACGGGTAAAGATTTAAATTGTAAATTTATCTGTCACACAGCGGGGAAGTTACTGTCTAATAAAATATACGGAACAATTTCTGCAGGAAGTGCTACAGAATTTATCGGGAGGGATCAAAAGATTTCTTTCAAATATTCCGTAATAAATACCATTTGCACTTCAGAAAAGAGGAATCATGAATTCATTCACAAATGAAGAATTGCTGAACCTGATCCAAAAAGCAACGGCAGGGGACAAGTCATCTCTGGAAACGGTGATACTCAATATCCAGGATTTGGTATTTAACCTTTCATTGCGCATGTTAGGAACCTTTCCTGATGCGGAGGATGCATCTCAGGACATCCTCTTGAAAGTCATGACGCATTTGTCTTCTTTTAAGGGAGAGAGTTCTTTCTCTACTTGGGTATTTCGCATTGCGGTAAACCACCTGAAGGATTATAAAAAGCATATGTTCGCCCAATTTCCTTTAAGTTTTGAATTTTATGGGGATGATATTCGAAATGCAAAAACAGAAGATATACCGGATCTGACCCAGAACGTAGAACAGGCAATTCTTGCGGAAGAATTGAAACTATCCTGCACTAATGTGATGCTGCAATGCCTGGATACCGAGAACAGATGTATTTTTATTTTGGGAACTATGTTTAAGGTAGACAGCCGGATCGCAGGGGATATTCTGGGAATCACGCCGGAAGCATATCGTCAGCGTTTGTCAAGGGTGCGCAAAAAAATGGCGGATTTCCTGACAGAATATTGTGGTGAATATGGAAAAGGAAAATGTCATTGTGCGGATAGGGTGAATTATGCCATCCAGAGCCATCGGATTCATCCTACGCAGCTCTATTTTCAGACGGCGGTTTCTTCAGAGGTAATGTTGGACGTAAAAGAGGCCATGGAAGAGATTGATGATTTGTCACAAGAATTTTCTTTTTGTAAGACTTATCAGTCGCCGGAAAATTTGAAACAGTTTATTGAGGAATTTTTAAATGGGACTTCTTTTTCCATAGTTAAAAATAGCTAGGAAATAATCGCCGGGAATTTTTTAAAACTGAAAGGAGAGCATATGGATACGCAGACAATTTTGAGTTATCTGAAAAATTTAAATGAACACAATGACCGGGAATGGTATCATGCCCACAAAACGGAATATAAAGAAGCAAGCGCCCTGTTTGAAACATTGGTGCAGGAACTAATTCTGCAAATCGGAAAATTTGACGGCAATATTCTGCCGAGAGAAGCAAAAGAGCTGACTTTTAAGTTGGTGAGAGATACCCGTTTCAGCCATGATAAATCGCCCTATAATCCGGCATTCCGTGCCCATATCGGCCCGGAAGGGAAACTGCCTGTACCGGTGGGATATTATCTGATGATTAAACCGGGCGGACAATCTTTTCTCGGCGGCGGACTGTTTGCGGATATGTTTAAAGACGCGACTTCCATGATTCGGGATTATATTGCGGCGAATGGGGAGGAGTGGGAAAAGATTCTCCATGATCCTGAGTTTCAGAAGGAGTTCGTTGTGCAAGGAAGCAAATTAAAAAATGTACCTGCCGGTTATGACCGGGAGCATCCACAGGCAGAGTTTTTAAAGTTTAAGAGCTGGTATCTGGAATATCCGATCAAGGATGAGATAGTGGCCGATGGGAAACTGTTTCTTACAGAGGCAGTAAGATTGTTTCAGATTATGAAACCTTTTAATGATTTTCTGAACCAGGCATTGAAAGATTTTCATATGCCTACGAGATAAAAGCGATGGATTTCAGTTTTTCCAATAAAAAAATATTATTATTAGTCAGCAGCAGGAAGCGTTTGCCGGTGAAATACCAGCAAACGCTTTTGATTAGAGGATATAAAAATTCGGGAGAATATACAGACAAAACAGAAAGAATATGGTATGATTCTGGTAAATGGCAAATATATGTTTGTATCCAATTTGCAGGCCGGAAAGGATGGAAAACGATATGGAAAGACAAATAGTGGTTACGATAGGGAGAAGTTTTGGCAGCAACGGACGGCGGATCGGAGAAGGATTAGCGAAAGAACTTGGAATCAAATGTTATGACAGAAATTTAATCGAAATGGCGGCAAAAGAAAGCGGAATGGACTGGAAGGTAGTCGGCAATGCGGACGAAAAGCTGGTGGGAAGGATTTTAAAATTTAAAGGGGGATTTGATTTTATACAGGAGAACCCTAATGATAAGATATACAGGGCACAGGCGGAAATTATCCGCTCCATCGTAAAAAGCGGCGAATCCTGTGTTATTGTCGGAAGAGGAGCGGATTATGTGCTGAGAAACCGTCATGAAGTTCTTAAAATATTTATTTATGCACCTTACAGCACCCGTTTGGAAACGGTTATGGAAAGATATGGATTTACAAAAGAAGAGGCGGAAAGGGCAATCCGTCATATGGATAAGACAAGAAGGAATTATTATGAATATTTTACAGATAATAATTGGGATCAAAAAGAAGGAAAGGATATGCTGATCGACAGCAGCGAATTTGGAGTAGAAGGAACGGTGAATCTGATAAAGACAGCTGTGGAATGCAAACTAAAAAGAGATTGGGATGATATAACGTGAGAAGTACTTCTAAAGCTCACAGCAAAGGCTGTTTCGCTAAGAAGTACTAAGTCTCACGCCAGAGAATGCCCGGAAAACAGGCATTCTCCGCATCAAGTTAAAATTCAGCGAAGCTGCGGTATGGAGGTTGGTATGAAGAGGGACATAAAAAGGTATAACGCTATATTTTGGGGATTGGTAATTTTGCTTTTTTCTATAACGGGCTGCGGAAATAAAAAAGAAGAAATGACGGGTATCAATATCACAGCCTTGAAAGGGCCTACGGCGATGGGGATGGTAAAATTAATGAAAGAATCGGAAGAAGATTCCCCAAACGATAGCTGGCAGTTTACCATAGCGGCCTCCGTGGATGAAGTTACGCCGAAGCTTTTGCAGGGAGAAACGGATATCGCTGCCATTCCTGCAAATCTGGCTTCGGTGCTTTACCATAATACGGAAGGGCAGATACAAGTACTGGCGATTAATACATTAGGTGTGTTATATATCGTGGATATGGATGGTTCCGTCCGGTCGGCGGAAGATTTGAGGGGAAGGACTATTTACGCCAGCGGAAAAGGCGCTACGCCGGAGTTTGCGCTGGAATATATTCTTTCGGCCAATGGTATCGACAGTGAAAAGGATCTTACGGTAGAGTGGAAATCGGAGCATTCGGAATGTGTATCCGCTCTTGCAGGGTTTTCTTCGGAAGATTCCGGGAACGGTGCTGTCGCTTTGCTACCCCAGCCCTTTGTTGCCGCTGCACAGGCAAAAAACGAAAATATCAGAATTGCCCTCGATCTGACACAAGAATGGGATAAGCTTCAGGAAAGTGCGGATCAGGGAGCGATGATTACAGGAGTTATTGTCGGAAGGAAAGAATTTATAGAGGAAAATCCTGAAGCGGTAAAGAAGTTTATGGATGCATATAAAGAATCTGTGGAATATGTCAACCAGCATGTGGAAGAGGCATCCGCCCTTATTGAAGAATATAATATTGTTTCAGCCGCCGTAGCCGAAAAGGCGCTGCCTTATTGCAATATTGTTTTTATAGAAGGAGAAGAAATGAAAAATAAGTTGTCCGGCTATTTGAATGTTCTGGCAGAACAGAATCCGAAATCCATAGGAGGAAAAATTCTGGAAGATGAATTTTATTACTTCAGATAAGAAGAAAGGGATAAAAATATGGGCAGTACTTATATGGCTGGTTTTTTGGGAGATCATTGCCCGCAGGATCGGCCAGGAGATATTGCTCGTATCTCCCGTTGCCGTGATATGGAAACTCATGGAAATGGCAGGACAAATAAGTTTCTGGTTATCGGTTTTATTCACCGTATTGAGAATTGCCAGTGGTTTTCTGGCGGCATTTTTTACAGGGGCGATCCTTGCCTGGATCAGTTCCTTCTGTCCTTTTATAAAGGAACTGGCAGCTCCTTTGATAGCGGTTATAAAGGCGGCGCCGGTCGCGTCTTTTATCATATTGATCCTTATATGGGTGCCATCCCGCAATTTATCTTTTATTATTTCTTTTCTTATTGCTTTACCGGTGATTTATACGAATGTTTTATACGGAATAGAAAATACAAATAAGGAACTGCTGGAAATGGCCGAAGTTTTCAGGGTTTCTCCGGGGAAACGGATATGGTATATTTATATGTCGGAAACGCTGCCTTATTTAAGGGCTGCCTGTTCCGTTTCCCTAGGTTTATGTTGGAAAGCGGGAGTAGCGGCGGAGGTAATAGGCATTCCATCCGGTTCTGTCGGGGAAAAACTGTATGAGGCGAAAATATATCTCCAGACACCGGAATTATTTGCATGGACTCTGACGATTATTCTCTTGAGCGTATGGTTTGAAAAAATATTTCTTTTTATCATAGATCATGTCATAAGAGTGGAGTAAGATATGGACATCGTAATGGATCATTTATCGAAGAGATTCGGTGAAAAAGAAGTAATAAAGGATTTTTCCATCCGAATGAAAGAAGGCTGCGTTACTTCGATTATGGCTCCTTCAGGCTGGGGAAAAACAACTTTATTAAGAATATTGGCCGGGTTGGAAAGAGCGGATGAAGGGCGGATCGGCGGATTGGAAAATAAAAAAATAAGCATGGTTTTTCAGGAAGACAGATTGTGCGGCAATCTCAGCGCCATATCCAATATACGCTTTGTATGCAGCAAAAAAATGCCCAAAAGCCAAATATATGAAGAATTGAAAAAAGCAGGACTCGAGGGAGAAGAACTGGTTCCGGTCAGAAAATTGTCGGGAGGAATGAAAAGAAGAGTGGCTTTGGTAAGGGCGCTGATCGTTCCCTTTGATGTTTTAATACTGGACGAACCTTTTGACGGATTGGATGATCAGAATAAAAACAGGATGATTCATTATGTCAGAGAAAGAAGCAAAGGAAAAACAGTAATTTTAGTAACCCATGAGAAAAAAGAAGCGGAAGCAATGGGGGGTGAAATCGTAAATGGACTATATTGTATTTGATTTGGAATGGAATCAAAGCAGCGACGGACAAGAGAAAGAAATAAAAGAAATTCCTTTTGAGATTATAGAGATAGGAGCCGTCAAATTAGACGAAAATTTTCAATTAAAAGATAGATTCAATCATTTGATTAAGCCAAAAGTATATCATAAAATGCATGATTTTACGAGAAAACTGATCCACATTAAAATGGAAGAGCTGGAAAATGAAAAATATTTTCCGGAAGTGATGGAAGAATTTTTAGATTGGTGTGGAGAAGATTATATTTTTTGTACATGGGGTCCTCTTGATTTGACGGAACTACAGAGAAATATGCAGTTTTATCAAATGTCTCCGCTCACCGACCGGCCGATCCGGTTTTATGATGTGCAGAAGTTGTTCAGCATAGGATTTGAAGACCGGAAAACGAGAAGAGCTTTGGAACACGCGGTGGATGTTCTCCGCATAGAAAAAGATATCCCGTTTCACAGGGCGTTCAGCGATGCCTATTATACGGCGAAAGTTCTGTCCAGAATCGAACCTCCGGTATTGAAAAATTATTCTTTTGATGTATTTGTCGCTCCGAAGTCGAAGAAAGAAGAAGTAAAAATAATCTTTGATCATTATATGAAGTATATTACAAGGGAATTTGACAGTAAGGAGGAAATTCTTGCCAACAGGGAAATCATGAGCGTAAAGTGTTATATTTGCAAAAAAAATGTAAAACGAAAAATGAGATGGTTTTCCGCTAACGGAAAATATTATTATAGCGCGGGTCATTGTGATAAACACGGTTATATAAAAGCAAAAGTGAGAATAAGAAAATCGGAGAATCAAAAAGTATTTGCTATCAAAACGTTAAAGTTTATTTCAGAAGAGGAAATGATGGCATTAAAAGAGAAAAGAAGCAAATCAAAACGGTAGGGCTGCCGGAAGGAGGTTCTGCTGTTTTAAACTTTTTGTAAGAATTAGGTGGAGTCATCCGTAAGAAATGCCGGATAAGATAGAAGCAAGCTTAAGCGAAAGGAAAGGTTTTTTATGAAAGAATGTATATTGGTAGTGGACGATGACAGAGAAATAGTAAAGGCAATCGCGCTTCTGCTGGAAAAAGAAGATTATCTGGTATTAAAAGCCTATGATGGAATGCAGGCGCTGGAAATGGCAGCGGAGAATCCGGTGCAGCTAATGATTATCGATGTCATGATGCCGAAGCTGGACGGTTTATCCGCGGTAATGAAGATCCGCGAACAAAAAAATATTCCCATTATTGTGTTGAGCGCAAAAAGTGAAGAAACCGACAAAGTACTGGGATTGTCTATGGGAGCGGACGATTATGTGGCAAAGCCTTACAATCCGGCGGAGCTGGCGGCCAGGGTGAAAAGCCATCTGAGAAGATACACCAGCCTGGGAGATATCCATGCGTTCGTTTCTGCTGCCAATATCGTAAATGGAAAACTTATGTTTAACGGAGGAGAAAAAGTTCTGTATGCAGACGGGGAGCCGGTAAAACTAACGGCGACCGAAACAAAAATTGTAGACTTATTCATGCATAACCTTGGAAGGATCTTTCCGGCGGAGGAGATTTACCGCCGGGTATGGAACGAGGAGGCGTATGCGGCAGAAAATACGGTGATGGTTCATATTCGAAGAATTCGAGAAAAAATAGAATATAATCCAAAAGAACCGGAATATTTAAAGGTGGTGTGGGGCATTGGATACAAAATGGAAAAAAAATAAAGCAGTAATTGGTTTTATTTCATGGTTTTTGGGAATATCTATTCTGGCATTTAACGTATGGATGCTGTTTATGGAGTTTTCCTGTTATGGAGGTAATTTTAAAAAGCAGGTGGAAACTGTTTTTCAGGAAGATTATCAAAATATGGAAGAATTTAGAAGTTCTATTTCAGATTACTTGAATCTTTTCCTTGCGATGTCTGTAGCGGATAAAAATTTACCGGATGGAAATCGAAATCAGGGAGAAGCAACATGGGCGGAAGAAAAAGAAATGGAATCGGAATGGGATCAATACGTATATGCGGAGGAATATTCTGAGGATTATGGGTATGATTACAAGGACAGTTATTACTGGCAGGGTGATGGCTGGCGGATGGATGCGGCGGAAGCGGAAGAATACCATAAAGATATGAAGAATGAAAGAAATATTTTGTACCGGATAGAAAAAGAAGGAAAAGTCTTGTTCACAAATGAAGAATCCCTGGGATTTATGGCAGATTCCGTCCCTGTTTTGCCGGAAGGATATAATTTCTTGCTGCATTTTAACGGGGAAGAGGTGAAAATATGGAAGGACGGAAGAGAGATCGAGATATATGGGGACGGATATTACAGGGAAAAGAGCGCCTGGTATGTTCCCGGATACTATAACTTCCCGGTGGGAGAGGCAATCAAGGATTCGGAAGTTTTTATTGCTGCGGCCAAAGTTCCCATAATCTATATAAATAACGATTTTGACCGTTACTACCATGTATATACAAATGATAGGCTTTATGATATGCAGAATAATATTCGTAGTAAGAAAATGGCATATGAAGAATGGATATTTACTTCCGTTTTTGCTTTAGCCCTACTTTTCACCGGTTTAGTATTTCGCAGGGAAAGGAAAGCGGCGGAATTCGCTATTGCAGAATTTACGGGAAAGTTATGGTACGAAGTAAAGCTGCTGTCCGTATTAGCGGTTCTTGGTTTCTTATTATTGCTGTTTCTCCGTTTTATCAATGATTTGTGGTGGATGGAATGGAATTATGTCTATGAATATATAGATCGTTTTATTTATTACAGATATTACAGAGGCCCATTGATGCAGGTGTTCCTTTATTCGATCGTATTTATGTGCATTCTTATTCTTTGGTTGTTTATGAATGACAGGCGTTACCATAAATCGGCCTGGAAGAAGAGCTTGACAGGAATGGTTATCAGAACATGCCAAACCGCATCGATAAAGCTTCCGATCGGCAAACGTATGGTAAGGCAGAATATAGCGATCTGCTTTTTTATCTGGATTATGTGTATTACCGGATTTTTGTTTTGGATTGTGGCGGAAGAAGGAATTTTTATGGATGAGATGGAACTTGTATGTTATGTGCTTTTAGAAGGAATTACTCTGTGCATTCCGTTCTTGTTCATAAAAAACGCGAAAAAAATGGCAAGGGCAATGGACAATCTGGTAGGACAGATACAGGCGATCCATGACGGGGAATTGGAAGAAGAAAGAGAAATGCCGGAAGATTCCGGTTTATGGGAGGCAGTGGAGAATTTAAACGATATCAGAAACGGAATGGATAAGGCGGTAAAAGAACAGATCAAAAGCGAGCGAATGAAAGTGGAACTGGTGGCAAATGTTTCCCATGATATAAAGACTCCTTTGACATCGATTATCAGTTATGTGGAGCTTTTAAAGAAAGAGGAGGAACTTCCGGAACATGTAAAGGAATATGTAGATATTCTGGACAGCAAATCGCAGAGATTAAAATCCATGATACAGGATGTATTTGAAGTGAGCAAAGCGGTGTCCGGCAATCTTCCGGTTCTTATGGAAGATCTGGATCTGGCCAAACTGCTGCGCCAGACGATAGCCGATATGGAAGAGCAGATCGAAAAAAGCGCCATAACAGTGAAAACGGAAATACCCGGAAATCCGGTTATTATCCACGCCGACGGGGAGCGAATGTACAGGGTATTCCAAAATCTGATACAAAATGCTTTAAAATATTCATTAGAAGGTTCCAGAGTTTACATTACCTTGCAGGAAAATGGAAAAACGGCAGTTGCCTGTGTGAAGAATATTTCCAAAGAAGAATTGAATCCCGATATTGATTTTACGGAACGGTTTGCCAGGGGAGATAAAAGCCGGAGCGATGGCGGAAGCGGCCTTGGGTTATCTATCGCACAGAGTTTCACCGAAGCTTGCGGAGGAGAATTCCGGGTGGAAGCAATGGCGGATCTGTTTGTTGTTACTATATTGTTCGTTCAGCAGCTTTCCACTATCTCTTAAAATTTGGTCCTTTCCTTTTGAGCCATTTTTTCCTGCGGCGTCTTTCAAATAATTTTCTGCGATTGCGTCGGGAAAAACTGTAGTTTTGCACCAGGGATTTCATAATAAACAGCAGAATCAGTATCCCTGCGCCGATCAGAACAAAAAGAAGCAGTTTTTTAATATTGACAAAAATTATATTTTCATCGATTTTGTCTTCTTCCTCCTGTGATTTGTCATCCATGGAAGAATCAAAATCATAAGAAGAAATCGCTTCCGTGGAAATATCCACGGAGGCGTTTCCTACGTATACGCCATTATAAGTGTAATCAATGAGGGCAATCTGGTTTTCATCTTCCGTATCATAGGATATGGAGGATATCGTATCTTTAAAAACGGCCGTTTTAGGCAGTATAAGATAACTGTCTTTATTCAAAGAAAGAATAGGCTTGGAACTGCCGAAAATATCGTTGTTTGACTGGAAAAAGTCTGCATTATCAATGTTAAACTTCGTTTCATGTTCCGAAACATTTACAATTTCAAAATTATTAAATCCATAATTCAGTAAATCTATCGTATCCGTAAACTGGTTGGGAGATTCCTCTTTCATAACGACACAGATAAGCTTCATTCCGTTCCGTTCCGCACAGGTAACGAGAGTCTGCCGCGCTGTGTTAGTATAACCGGTTTTTCCTCCAATAAGCCCTTCATAGGAATATTCATGAGTAACTAATTTATTATGGGTGCTGAGTATAAAATCGTCCGGCTGGGTTTCCGTCGCTTCAAAATGATGGGTAGGTGTTCCCGAAATCTTCGTAAGCAGTTCGTTTTGAAAAAATTTTCTTGCAATTACCGAAAGATCATAGGCCGAAGTATAATGGTCATCGTCATGAAGGCCGTTGGCGTTCGTAAAATGGGAATCCACACATCCAAGTTCCAGGGCTCTTTGGTTCATAAGCCGGGCAAATTCTTCCATGCTTCCGCCGATATGTTCCGCGACTGCGTTGGAAACTTCATTGGCCGATACTAAGAGGATGCCGTAAAGGCATTCTTCCATGGGAAGAGATTCTTTGGCGTCTATTCCCATATTGGAGCTTCCTTTTTCGATGGAAAAGACGGCATCATAAGAAAAAGTAACCATTTCATCCAACGTGGAATTTTCCGCAGCGATTAAAGCGGTAAGAATTTTTGTAGTGCTTGCCGGATATAATTTTTCATGAATATTTTTGCTGTAAAGAATAACTCCTGTGTTGGCTTCCACTACGATCGCCGATTGGGCGCCGACGGCGGGGCCGGCCGGCCAGTTTTCGATCTCGTTGGACTGGATGGGCAGTGATTTCCGGTTTTCCATCTCTTCCATTCGTTCCTCGAAATCGGAAGCGCTGGCAGGTATGGAGTCTGCAAAAAAAAGAAAAGCGGGCAGACATAAAGAAATCGCTAAGAATTTGATTTTGTTCTTGAATTTATATGAAAAAAGGGATAATTTCATTATTATAATACTCCGAATAAACTAAAAAATAGTGGAATAAAAACGTTATATTTTATCATACACTATTTCCTTATGAAAACCAAACCAATTTCATAAAAAATAAAAAAATTTTTTATGAAATTTATCGCGGCACCAGCCCTTTTCTTTTCTGTATAAAAGGTGTAAAATAGGCAGGATGGAAGAAAAGGAGCGAAAAGGATGCGGTTAAGGAATATATCAGGATCCAGGGAAATAATAGGAGAAAGCAGGTTTGTCATCCATGATCCGGAGGCGCAAAAAGGGAATTGGCATAAGATTTTTGGGAATAATGATCCTATACGTATTGAAATAGGAATGGGTAAAGGACGGTTTCTGATGGATATGGCAAGAATGTTTCCTTCGGTCAATTATGTGGGGATTGAAAAATATTCCAGCGTATTGCTTAGAGCCATTCAAAAAATGGAAAAAGAGGAAAAACCTCTTTCCAATGTCCGGTTTATAAGAATGGATGCTGAGATGATAGGAGATGTGTTCGGTGAAGGGGAAGTGGATCGGATTTATCTGAATTTTTCGGATCCCTGGCCGAAAGACAGACATGCCAAACGGCGTCTTCCCTCCAGAGAGTTTCTCGCCCGGTATGATGGAATATTAAAAGAAGACGGACAGATTGAGTTTAAGACGGATAATGAAGATTTGTTCCGATTTGCTTTGGAAGAGCTGGAACCGGCGGGCTGGAAGGCGGAAAGGGTGAGTTATGACCTGCATCATGACGAGGACATGCGGAAAGACAATATTATGACGGAATATGAGGAAAGATTTTCTTCCATGGGAAATCCAATTTACAAATATGTTATCGTAAGACAGCGATGAGACGCGGTCGAAAGAAAGAGAGGTATAGGTTATGGAATACAAGTTTACATCGGCAAATTTTGAAACGGAAGTTCTTAAGTCGGAGCTGCCGGTATTGGTAGATTTTTTTGCGGACTGGTGCGGCCCCTGCAAAATGATGGCTCCTATCGTGGAAAGCCTGGCGGAAAGTTATGAAGGCAAAGTCAAGGTTGGCAAGCTCAATATCGATGATGAGATGGAAATCGCGCAAAGATACCGAGTTATGTCGATTCCTACTTTTATCATTTTTAAGAATGGGGAGGCAGTGGATGTCAGCGTAGGGGCGATGTCAAAGGAAGACTTGGAAAAGAAGTTACAGAAAATATGCTTTTGACAAAAAGTGGATATAAGCATTTGCAAACACTCGCCGGGCGGGTGTTTGTTGCTGTCATAGTATGATTTTACAACGGAGAGGCGCATTCATATGTTTTTATTATTTTTTCTTGTCTGGATCATTTTTAACGGGGCGGTTACAATGGAGATCGTTTTGTTCGGCCTGGCGGTGTCCCTTGCAATGTATGCCTTTATTTGCAAGTTTATGAATTACAGCATATACAAAGATATTGCTTATGGAAAAAGAGGGTTTCGCATTTTACAATATGTTTGTGTATTGGTATGGGAGATCGTAAAGGCTAATTTTGCGGTGATCAAACTGATCACTTCTTCCAAATATGATCTGGAACCCGTACTCATCCGTTTTAAAACGGATTTGAAAACGAAACAGGCGAGGGTCATACTTGCCAATTCCATAACGCTGACTCCGGGTACGATTACGGTAACTCTGGAGGAGGATGAATATGTGGTGCATTGCCTGGACAAAGAGTTGGCGGAAGGGATGAACCACTCCATATTCGTAGAACTTTTGGAAAAACTGGAAAGGATGTAGAAGAATGGTAGTAACAGGTACACTGACGGCATTGGAGACGGCATATCGGATCGTATATGTGGGTGCATTGATATTTCTTGCCCTTATGACATTTTTTTGTCTGATACGTGCTGTAAAAGGACCGAGGACGGCGGACAGGATTGTGGCTGTAAATATGATGGGTACGATGGTTATGGTAATGATAGCAATCCTTGCGCTTTTGCTAAAGGAGGGGTATCTGGTAGATATATGCCTGATCTATGCCATGATCAGTTTTCTTGCAGTGATCGTATTGACAAAGGTATATATGGGGGTACATAGCGAGAAAAAGAACGCAAAGGAGGGAAAGCGGAATGGAAGTTTTTGAATGGCTTCGCTTTATGATCGGAACCGCTGTGCTGTTGTGCGGCCTTGCCATATTTGTGATTGAAATTTACGGCATTTTTCATTTGAAATATGTTTTAAACAGGATGCATGCGGCGGCCATGGGAGATACTTTGGGGATCAGCATATCGCTGATCGGGCTGATGGTTTTTTCCGGTTTTAATTTTACCACTTTGAAAATGGCTTTGATTGTCGTGTTCTTGTGGTGCGCGTCCCCGGTATCGTCGCATTTGATTGCCAGACTGGAAGTTTCTACTAATGACCGGCTGAAAAAATATTGTGAAACGGAAGCAGGGCTTTCGGAGGAAGGAAAGATTGTGCGGTTACAGGAAAAAGACAAGGAGGATGGACGATGAAAGTTTTTCAATATATTCTGCTCGGTTTTTTAGTGGTGTGCGCTATATCCGTCAGTTTTTCCAAAAAACTGTTGAATTCCATTCTTATTTTTATGTCTTACAGCCTTGTGATGTCCGTTATTTGGATTTGTCTGGAGTCGCCGGATCTGGCGATCACTGAGGCTGCGGTAGGAGCAGGGATAACGAGCGTACTGTTTTTTGTTACATTAAAAAAGATCAATGCTATTGAAGAAGAAAATAAAAAGGATGAAAAAGAAAGCATGATAGAGCGCAGAAGGAGGTAAGGCGGAAAATGAGCAGAATGAAATCGGAAGACGAGTATAAAAAGACAAAAGCCTTTCACTTTTTCCGTTGGCTTTCCGGGGAAAAAGATCCGTATATGGGTAACCTGGAAATGAAGCCCCAGGAGGAATACATAACGGAAGAGGCGTCTATCCGGGAGAGAATGCGGGAAAGTCAGATGGTGATGGATAAGGTATACAATATAAGGTATAACAGATGGCAGATCCTTTTCCGCCGCTTTTACCGGATCATGGCGGCAGCGTTTTGTATCATGCTGGCCGGTCTGCTGCTGTTTACGGTTTCCTATCTGCCGCCTACGGGCAACGCATCCAATCCTGATAATAATGAGGTGGCCGAAAGATATATAGAAAACGGCGTTCAGGAGACTGGTGCTGTCAATATCGTAACGGGAATGATATTGACTTACCGGGCTTTCGATACTTTTGGAGAGACAAATGTACTTTTTATCGCTACCTGCTGCGTTATGATTATGCTGATGATAGAAGATGCGGAACTAAAAAAAGAGGAGGTTCTTGGGGACAGGCGTTTTGAACCGAAAAACGACGCCATTCTCCAAGCCGTAGCAATGGTTCTTGTGCCGGTAATCTTTATTTTCGGAATCTATATTATCCTGAACGGCCACTTGTCGCCCGGCGGAGGATTTTCCGGCGGAGCGACGATAGGGGCGGGAATGATCTTATATACCAGCGCTTTCGGATTTAAAAAGACGCAGCGTTTTTTTAATGAAAATATTTATAAGGTAACAAAGGTTTCGGCCCTCTGTACTTATGGGCTGGTAGGTATTTATTATTATGTGACGGGAGCCAATGGGATTGAAAACCATATTCCGCTTGGAATTCCCGGACATATTATCAGCGCGGGTATTATTTTTCCGATCAATATATGCGTGGGCATCGAAGTGGCTTGTACGATGTATGCTTTTTATGCGTTATTCCGAAGAGGAGGGCTGTAAGGATGGGAGCTAATTTATTCAATAATTATGGAGAAGCGGTGGCAATGATCTTGTTTGTGATCGGCTTCGGCAATCTGATGCTGCAGAGCAATTTGATCAAGAAAATCATAGGATTGAATATTATGGACACGGCGGTATATCTGTTTTTAGCAGAAAAAGGTTATATTTCAGGAAGAGTGGCTCCGATCGTAGTGGATGGCGTGCAGAGCGTGGAAGCATATATCAATCCGGTTCCCAGCGGACTTGTATTAACAGGCATCGTTGTATCCGTATCGGTATCCGCCCTGATGCTGTCACTGACGATCCGCCTGTATCAGAGATATCATACCCTGGATTTGGACGAGATCTCTCTTCAATTAAAAAAGGAGGGGTTATAAAAAATGCCGGGGCAGATGGAATTTGTTCAAATGGAGTTTGTGCAGAACTTTCCCTGTTTTTCTATTATGCTTTGCATGTTTGCGGGGATCATCAGTTCTGCTTTTAAAGAGAAAATTGCGAGACTGTTAAATATTATAGTACTCGTCGTGAATATTGTATTGTCGGCAGCGGTTCTTTTATATACGGTGAGGACGGGAGAGTCTTATGTATATGTTATGGGACGTTTTCCGGCGCCCTGGGGCAATGAGCTGCGGGTGGGTATGCTGGAAACGGGCCTTGCGTTGTTTTTTTGCGCGATCATGCTTTTTTGTCTGCTGGGCGGAAGGCATAAATTGGTGCAGGAAGTGGAGGAAGGAAAGCAGGGGCTTTATTATGTACTGGCGGATCTGATGTTGAGTTCTTTGCTGGCGCTGATTTATACCAATGACTTATTTACGGCATATGTATTTGTAGAGATTAATACGATCTCGGCCTGTGGACTGATTATGATCCGGCAGAACGGAAGGACGATAGAAGCGGCGGTCCGCTATATGATCATGAGTCTGCTCGGTTCCGGTCTTTTTTTAGTAGGGATTTGTATGTTGTATGACCTGACGGGCCATTTGCTTATGTCCAATATTAAAATGGAGATCGCTCATATTGTGGCGGAGGGAGCTTACCGTCCGCCGCTGCTCGTGACGATCGCGATTATATCCGTGGGGCTGGCGATTAAAAGCGCGTTGTTTCCTTTTCATTCATGGCTGCCGGATGCCTACGGATATTCTACGGTATCCTCTGCGGCAATTTTATCCAGCCTCGTATCAAAGGGCTATATCTTTTTATTGTTTAAGATTATATACAGGGTGATAGGATTTGAAGTATTTCACGACAGCAAGATTGTTGATGTCCTTTTTATTTTCGGTTTGTTGGGAATGGTGTTCGGTTCCTTAAGCGCCATTAAAGAGAATGATATCCGCAGAATGATTGCTTTTTCTTCGGTAGCGCAGGTAGGATATATTTATATGGGGATTGGAATGGGAACGCAGGCGGGGATGATAGCGTCGGTTTTCCATGTAATTTCCCATGTGGCTACAAAGTCATTGCTGTTTATCGCCGCCATTGGTTTGACGGATGTGTCGGGAGGAAGCAGAAAATTCATTGAACTGACAGGTTCGGGATACAGAAATAAATGGGCTGGCGTGGCATTTTCCGTAGGATCGCTGTCCATGGTGGGCGTTCCCATGTTTTCCGGTTTTATAAGCAAATTGTTGTTTTCACAAGCCGCTGTACAGAACGATGGGAAAATGCTGCCCACTTTGATCGTGCTTGGCATTAGTACCATATTGAATGCGATTTACTTTATGAAAACGGTGATCCGTATTTATACTCCGGTAGGCGAAGGAGAGTATCCGACGATGGAATGGCATGATAATAAGATATATGCGATAGTTCTGCTTTGCTTTGTGGTTTTGAATATACTGTTGGGTGTATGTTCCCAGCCGATTGTGGATCTGATAGGATCGGGTCTCAATATTTTTGCATAAGGGCTTGTATGGCAGTCGATGGTGAACTGCGGAAAAGAGGTAGATATGATTAATACAATGGTATTCCCTATTCTTTTTCCAATCATTGCCGGTTTGTTTCTGCTGGTAATAAAGGAACCCGGGAATAGAAAGGTTTTAACCGGAATGACAGGAGCCGCGCTGCTGATAAGCAGCGGGTCTATGGTATATGCTTTGCTCCGCGCCGATTGGGAGTCTGTCATCCTGTTCAACCTTACATCTGCACTTCCGGTATATTTGAAACTGGACAGTCTGGGGTTTTTGTTTGCGTCGGTGGTGACTCTTGTCTGGGTTTTGGCCGGTTTCTTTTCCCTTTTTTATATGAAGCCCCATGGTTCTGGGAGGGAAAAAGGAGAAAAAAGGTTTTATGGATTTTACTTAATGGTATTCGGGATTTTGGCGGGTTTAAGTTTTGCCGGTAACCTGATTACATTTTATATGTTTTACGAATTGATGACGCTGTTGTCTATGCCTTTGGTCATTCATACGAAGAGCAGGGAAGCGGTTATGGCGGCTTTAAAATACTTATTTTATTCTTTTTCCGGGGCTTATATGGCATTGTTCGGTCTTTATTTTCTTTACCGGTTCGGAAATACCCTTACTTTTACGGCAGGAGGGGTATTGGATAAGAATATGGTTGCTGGTAACGAAAATTTGTTGTTGATAACGGCATTTTTTATGATTATTGGGTTTGGGGTAAAAGCCGGCATGTTTCCTTTGCATGCATGGCTGCCCACTGCCCATCCGGTAGCGCCGGCTCCTGCCAGTGCGCTGCTGTCCGCGGTAATTGTAAAGGGGGGCGTGTTAGGTATCATACGGGTGGTTTATTATATGTTTGGAGGCGATTTTATCAGGGGAACGTGGGTACAGACGGCCTGGCTTTCATTGGCGTTGATTACGGTATTTATGGGATCCATGCTGGCCTACAGGGAAAAGATATGGAAGAAAAGGCTGGCTTATTCTACTGTAAGTCAGGTATCTTATATTTTATTCGGGCTTGCGTTGCTGGAATCGACGGCTCTGGAAGGAGCTATTTTGCATCTGGTATTTCATGCGTTTATTAAATGCGCCTTATTCCTGAGCGCCGGTGCGGTAATACACAAAACCGGCAGGGAGAGGGTGGATGAGTTGACGGGAATCGGCAAGGAAATGCCGGTGGTTATGTGGTGTTTTGTATTTTTGTCGCTGGCGTTGACGGGCATTCCTCCTGCCAGCGGATTTATTAGCAAATGGTATTTGGCGTTGGGGGCATTGAATTCGGGAACCGGAATATTTTCCTGGCTGGGACCGGTGGTTTTATTGGTCAGCGCTTTGCTGACGGCAGGATATCTGTTTCCGATTGTGATAAAAGGATTTTTTCCGGGAGAAGGTTATAAATATCCGGAAAGAAGCGCCGAAAACTGGAAAAGAAAGTTTATTCTTACAGGAGAAGAAATACCCGTTATTATCCTTACGGTGTTGGCGGTAGGACTCGGTGTCTGGCCGAATCCGCTGATTGAATATATTTCCGGTATCGTATCGGGAATTTTATAGAAGGGAGTCGGAATATGAGTAAAATAATGCTGATAGCTGTTATTTTAATACCGGTGCTTACAGGTGTACTGGTACCTGTCATTCCCTTTCGGAAGCGGCGGCATATGGAAGTTTTTCTGGAAGCGGGAGTGGTTTTTAATACACTGCTCGTATGGTCGCTGCTCGGCCACAGGCCAACGGACAGTTTTATTCTTGCAAAGTTTACGGGTGATTTGGCGATTGCTTTCCGGGTGGACGGCATGGGCATGGTTTTTGCCGGGCTGGTCTCGTTTCTCTGGCCGCTGGCTACATTATTTTCTTTTGAATATATGACAAAAGAAAAGCATGAAAAAGTATTTTTTATGTTTTATACGATTACTTACGGGGTTACGCTGGGCATTGCGCTGGCGGATAATATTCTTACGATGTATTTCTTTTACGAGCTTCTCACTTTAGTAACTGTTCCGCTTGTGATGCATACGCTCACAAGGGAAGCGATTCTGGCAAGCCGTAAATATTTGTATTATTCTTTGGGAGGCGCGGCATTTGCTTTTATCGGGATGATTTTTGTCATTATATACGGGAATACGACGGAATTTGTCCTTGGCGGCGTATTGGACGTAGGGAGGATCGGGGACAGGACAAATGTTCTTTTGCTGATCTACGTAATTGCTTTTATGGGGTTCGGAGTCAAGGCGGCAGTCTGTCCGTTTAATTCGTGGCTGCCCCAGGCGGGTGTCGCCCCCACGCCGGTTACTGCGCTTTTGCATGCGGTGGCAGTAGTGAAGGCGGGGGCATTTGCAATTATCAGGCTCACTTTTTACAGTTTTGGCACGGATTTTCTGAAAGGAACCTGGGCCCAATATACGGTGATGGCGGTTGTTATGTTCACAATCGTGTACGGATGCAGCCGGGCGGTAAAGGAAACGCATCTGAAAAGGAGGCTGGCGTACTCCACGATCAGCAACTTGTCATATATTTTATTCGGAGTGACGATCATGACACCCCTTGGAATGACAGGAGCGCTTACGCATATGGTATTTCATGCTTTTATGAAGATTTGTTCCTTTTTCTGTGCCGGCGCGATTATGTATCGGGCGGAGAAGCATTATATACATGAACTGGACGGGCTTGGCCGGAGGATGCCCTGGGTTTTCGGGATATTCACCATATCCTCGCTGGCGCTTATGGGAGTGCCGGGACTGGCCGGCTTTATCAGCAAGTGGAATCTGGCATATGCGGCGGTGGAAAGCGGCAATACGCTGGCTTATTTTGGCATAGGATGCCTTCTGGTTTCGGCTCTGCTGACGGCTATTTATATGTTGTCTATTGTAATAAGGGCTTTCTTTCCTCCGGCGGACTTTGATGAAAATACGGGAAAGGAATTTTCTGATCCGAATTGGAAAATGCTGCTTCCGCTTATCGTATTTGCAGTAGCAATTATTTGTTTTGGATTGTTTTCTTCCCCGGTCATTGGTTTTTTCCGGGATGTGGCGGACGGTTATTATAACGTGGTGTAGAATGGGAGGTTAGTCATGGAGGGAAATTATATGCTGCCTTGTCTTGTGTTTTTTCCGATGGTCGGAGCGCTGGCGGCTTACGGGGCAGGACGGAAAAATAAAACGGCAAGGGATTATATGGCGAATGCCATTGTTATACTGGAATTTGCGGTAATGTTATATGTATTTTGCATGCATCATATGGCGTGGCAGCTGAGGGAAAATGTGGGGAATTCTTTCGGATATCCCTCCTCTTTTCGTATTCCCGGATTTTGCGGGCTGGGGATTCATTTTGCCATAGACGGATTCCGGGTGCTGTACGGTCTTATCGCGGCATTTATGTGGATGATGTCAACTGTGTTTTCCAAAGAGTATTTTATTCATTACAGAAACCGGAACCGATATTATTTTTTCCTGCTGGTGACGCTGGGCGCTACGATGGGAGTATTTTTATCTTCGGATTTATACACGACGTTTATCTTTTTTGAAATCATGTCCTTTACTTCCTATGTATGGGTGGCCCATGATGAGAAAGCGGAATCGCTGCGGGCGGCGGAAACATATTTGGCGGTGGCCGTAACGGGCGGTCTGGTGATGCTTATGGGGCTTTTGCTGCTTTACCGGGAAACGGGCACTTTGGAGATAGACAGACTTTATGAGGCATGCCGGAGTATTATGACGGGTTTCGGAACGGAAGCGGAAGCGGGAAAACGAACCTTATATATTGCGGGCACATGTATGCTTTTTGGCTTTGGGGCAAAAGCGGGGGCATTTCCCCTCCATATCTGGCTGCCAAAAGCACACCCGGTGGCTCCGGCTCCGGCCAGCGCCCTTTTGTCCGGTATATTGACGAAAGCCGGTATTTTTGGAATTCTTGTTATCAGCTGCCGGATATTTTTATACGATGTAAAATGGGGAACACTGATTTTATTTACCGGCGTGGCAACTATGCTGTTGGGAGCGGTACTGGCGTTGTTTTCTGTCAATTTGAAGCGCACCCTGGCCTGTTCTTCCGTGTCCCAGATCGGTTTTATCCTGGTGGGGATCGGTATGCAGGGGCTGCTAGGGAGCGAAAATGCCCTGGCGGTCAGAGGTTCTTTGCTCCATATGGTGAATCATTCTCTGTTTAAATTGGTTCTTTTTATGGCGGCCGGGGTGGTATATATGAATATACACAAATTGGATTTGAATGAAATACAGGGTTTTGGGCATAAAAAGCCGCTTCTTCATTTTATTTTTCTGATGGGTGCCCTTGGCATCGGCGGTATTCCTTTATGGAACGGATATGTGAGCAAAACTTTGATTCACGAAAGTATTGTGGAATATATAGAGGCGCTGCATGCTGGACATTTGCAGCAGGGATTTTTAAGCGTGGGAACGATGAAAGGCATTGAATGGGTCTTTTTGATCAGCGGCGGATGTACGGTGGCCTATATGCTGAAATTGTACGTGGCTTTATTTATAGAGAAGAACCGGAGTGGGGCGGTACAGGAAAAGTATGATGAGTTATGCGGAAAATATATGAATAAAGCCAGTGCCTTTGTTTTAACGGCCGCCTCCTTGCTTTTTCCTATTATGGGGATGTTTCCGGGAACTGTGATGGATTTTATTGCGGATTTCGGAGAGGGCTTTATGAGCCCGGAAAAATTTACGGGCAGCGTTTCGTATTTCAGCGCCGCTAATTTGAAAGGGGGATTGATTTCCATCGTAATCGGCCTGTTCCTTTATTTCGTGCCGGTGAGAAAATGGATGATGGAGGAAAAGGATGGAAGCCTGGTGTATGTGAACCGGTGGAATCGATATTGGGATTTGGAAAATGCGGTTTACCGTCCGTTGATGCTGAAAATCCTTCCCATGGTATTCGGCGTGGTCTGCCGGATCTTTGACAGTCTGGTGGACGGGTTGGTGGTGCTTTTACGCAAGACGGTTTACAAAGACAGCAAACTGCCCCATGAACTGGAAGAGGGTACTTATCTGACCCATGTGATAGGAATGGAAATGGATGGTTTCGTACATTTTATGAATCATACTTTCTGGAAAAAGATACCCCGCAGGGAGGGCTATGAACACAGGCTGGCACTGAAACACGAAGAAATGCAGGAAAACAGTACGATCATAAGAAGAAGTCTTTCCTTTGGCCTGCTTTTGTTCTGCGCCGGGCTGATCCTGACATTGGTCTACCTGCTTTGGCTGTAATGGGAACGAATTTTATAAAAGAGGGCGGTACATGCGCCTGTTGCCAGAAGGAAATAAAAACTGAGTCCTCTCGTTACACACATGGAAGGGGCTAGCAGTGCATCCGTAAAAACAGAAGAAAATACGGAAACATACATGAGTTCGGATATTCCCTGAGATCCGGGGAGAGGGAGCATATCTACCGCAATATAAATGGAGGCCTGTAATGCCATGACGAGCATGGGGCTGTGGCCGGAAAGTCCGAATCCCCGGTAAATAAACCAAGTCAGAAGAAAAAGGCTGCATCTTTGGAAAAAGGTGCAGAGGGCGATAAAAAGAAGCCTGGATTTATGTTTTAACAGAAAATGAAGCGTTTCCTGATAATCCGCAACAAGCTGATGGAACGCTTTTTTTCTTTGGTTTGAAGGTTTGCATAGACGGATTTTAATGAAAAAATTTTCTATTCGTAAAAGGGGGTTTTCCATCCGGTTTCCATGCAGCATAAGAAGAAGGAGGAGAAAAACGAGAAGGGCGTTCAAAAAAATACCGAGGTAATAAAAGGCCATATAAGATCCCAGATACGCGGACAGGCCTTTTTTCCAAAAAAGAAGGATGCCGAGGGCGATAAGGACGAGAATCAGTTTGTATAGGACGGCAACTGCCATCAGGGAAAGCGTGGCGCTTCCCATGGAAAGCCGGTCTTTTTTCATGGCAAGCAACTGGGCGGGCTGCCCGCCAGTAGCGGATGGCGTAATGCCGGAAAAGAAAAAACCGATAAAAGAATACGAAAAGCAACGGAACAGGGAAACTTTTTTTTCGGTAAGTTTGAGAAGATACCAGATCATAAAACCCTCCATGCAGACAAAAAAGACGGCGGAAAAAATGGCACATATAAAATAAAAAGGATTCAGATGCTGCATAGAAGAAAAAATCTTTAATAAGTCATTACGGCTGAAAACAGTGTAAAAGGTCAGAGCCATAACGAGCAGAAAGAAAAGTATTTCAAATATTTTGGATAATTTAAGTTTTACAAATTTCATAAGCGACTCCTGAGGGGTAATGTCCGGGGACAAGCTGACCCGCATTAACCTGTATGCATAATTCCCGGAGCGTTCCTTCGTATATTACATTTTGTTGTCCGTATTCGTAAAAGTCCTTGGGCGTTATAAGCGAAAAATGTCTGGAAAAAGAAAGTACGCCGTTGTTTTCCAGCAGTCTTGCAATAAAGGAGGAACAGGTATAATGGTTGCGCTGGTAAAAAGGTTTTCCCATTAATAAGAAGAAAAGGCCGATGATACAGTAATGGTATCGGAATCGCCGGCGATAGCATTCTTTTAATTGGAGGGCGATCTCTTCTTTTTGCTTTTCGGTACATTCGATGGTATAAATTTTATAACGGGCAGTAGGGAAGGCTGTATATATCCGGTCGATATTTTCTTTTTCAAAACCGGCGAAAAAAGGAATAAAGGGATTCCGTCTCCCTACGCTGTATGCTTCCCGGAAACTGGCGTCCAGGGAAAGAACCACATGGATATAATTGATTTTAATGACGCGGCGTATGATCCAGGCAAACAGGCCCGGGGTATCCACCAGAGCAATATATAATTTTTGCATAATAAGAATCACGCCCCTCTCTATAGCCCCCCGGGCCGATTTTTTTTAATTAAATTGGTAGATTTTCTTCGCAGCCCGGTATCCGGTTACGGTGACGAAACGCCCCGTTTTTCCGGGAAGATTTGTAAAGCTGCTCAAAGTAGTGTAGCGCAGCCTTTGATACAGGTTTTTGTTGTGGGTTTTCATGTAGTTCCATAAGTCAGTCCGCTTTTTTTGGGCATCTTCCGAGCCGATCAAGAGGAGATGGATCGAGGAAATTGCCATCATAATCGATACGTTTCTTGTCATATATCTGGCAAGCTTTGGGTATTTTTCCTTTACTTCTTCCAGATCCACGCAGCCGGCCACTATTTTTGTAACAAAGATCTGCTGGTCGATTCGCTGCTTTAAGATTTCTTCGTTGACGGACTGGTCTTCTCTGCCGATAAAGTAGTGATACAGGTCGGTATTAAGATAGTAAATACTTTCTACATAAGGCAACGGCCTGTAAGCGAAGATATTATCCACATAAAAAGTATGTTCCGGCAGGGTGACGCCGCTTTTTTTCAATATTTCCGTACGGAAAATGAGGGAATGCATGACAAGGTACTGAGAAGGAGAAAATATGCCAATATCGTTCCATGTAAGCATTTTCCCTTCTTTAAAAACATTTTTATAGGACATGGACTTTTTTTTGTTTTCATATAAATGATCGTAGACGTAGTTGCAGACGATCATATCCGCCTGTTTTCCCTGTTTTTCCCAATGCATCATGCGCAGCAGGATTTTTTGGAGGGAACGGCGGTCCAGCCAGTCGTCGGAATCCACCACTTTAAAATATTTACAGGAAGCGTGGGCGAGTCCGGCGTTGACTCCGGAGCCATGTCCTCCGTTTGCTTTGTGGATTACCTTAACGGTTTCAGGGAAACGCAGGGCATATTCATCGGCAATCTCCGGCGTTGCATCGGTGGAACCATCGTTTATGATAATAATTTCCACATAATCTCGAAAGGGTAAGAGGGAGTCGATGCATCTTCTCATATAAGGGGCTGAATTATAGCAGGGTACGGTAAATGTGATATATTTCATAATGTCTCCTTTTTTATGGGGTTTTTAGCAATCCACGCGTATTTGTTATATATAACGAGGAAAATTTGTGAAAGTCTTCAAAAAATTTTTCACGGTGTTCTCATAGAAAAGGATAAAGAAAAAAAATAAAAAAAATAGGAATGGAATTTTTAAATATTTTGGAATGATTTCTTAAAAAATAAAAGTCCCAAACCGCATACATATAACGGTTTGGAACCCTGTAAGTTTTAGCCTTTCACACTCCCCAGAGCAACTCCTTGTACGATATATCTGGAAAGCAGGAGATATACGATGATGATTGGAAGAATGGAAAAAGCGATCATAACGTATACTTGCCCCATATCAAATTTTAAGAAATCGGCGCTTCGGAGCTGGGCGATCAGAATAGGCAAGGTTTTTTTATTATCTTTATGTAATACCAGTGCCGGGATGAAATAATTGTTCCAGCTTGATACAAAAGTAAAAATAGCCTGTACGGCGAGGGCTGGCTTCATCATAGGAAGCACGATTCCGTTAAAAGTATGGAATTCCCCGGAACCGTCGATGCGGGCCGCTTCCACGATGGAAAGGGGAAGCGTACTCTCCAGATATTGTTTCATGTAGAAAAATGTAATCGGAGCCGCGATGGTGGGGACAACAAGAGGAATAAAGGAATCTTCCAGTTTTAGCTTTCCGATTAATTGCAGGAAACCCAATGCCGTTACCTGTGTAGGAATCATCATGATCATTAAAATAAAGGTAAATATTGCCTTTTTCAGCCTGAAGTCGTAAGCATGAATGGCATATGCTGTCATGGAGGAAAAATAAACAGAAAATAATGCGCTTAGGCCGGCTACAATCAGACTGTTGATTAAACCGGACCATACGGGAAGCGTGCCTGCCAGAAGATTTTTCCAGTTAGTCAAAAGGTAACTGCTTGGAAGCGGGGTAAATCCTTTTGTCATTTCCGAGTGGGATCTGGTCGCATTAATGATTAATATGAAGAACCAGAACAGGCATAACAGTGTAATAAGTATCAATACTAAATGCGCTATGATCCGTCTTGTCTTAATATTTATGCCCTTATTTATTTTTTGGTTTTCCGTATTCATAAAGCCGCCTCCTTTTTCTTATAGTTGGAGAACCGGAATACAAGCAGACTTAATATGCCGGTAATAAAGAAGAGAATGACTGAAAGCGCGCCGCCCATGCCATAATTTTTACTGTATAAATGTTTGTTTAAGAACATAATAAGGGTCATGGAGGAACGCATCGGTTCGCCGGTTCCGTTGGTAAGAACTTGGGGCACATCGTACATTTGCAGACCGCCGATCAGAGAAGTGATCATGACATAGAGCAAGATCGGCTTCAGCAGAGGTAAGGTGATCTTATAAAAAATCTGAGTGGAAGTGGCTCCGTCTACGCTGGCCGCTTCAAACAGCGATGTGTCTATGCCCATCATTCCTGCCATCAGTAAAATTGTGGTATTTCCGAACCACATCAGGAAGTTCATTAAAGCTATCAGCCCCCGGACACTCCATATATTGGACATAAACTTAAAAGGTTTGCTTAATATTCCGATTTGCATCAAAATGGAATTGACAGGGCCCCCATCCGCAAATAGTGTAAAAAATAACATGGCAAAAGCAGATGCCATAATCAGGTTGGGCAGGTAAATAATGGTTTTAAAAAATCCGGCACATTTTATCCTTAACTGCGGGTCGGAAAACCAGGATGCCAGTAAAAGAGAAACTACAATCTGCGGTACAAACCCCATGATCCACATAATTATCGTATTTTGAGTATAAACCCAGATATCAGGATTGGAAAGCAGGGTTTTGAAATTTTCCAGGCCTATGAAGTTTGGCCCGATTTGTGTCAGACCAGAACGGTAGTTTTCGAAAAAACTGTTGTATACGGTACTGATCAGGGGGATCAGCTGGAACACAATGTAAGTAAGCGTAAAAGGAATCAGAAAAATATAGCCCCATTTATTATAACTTACGACTTTGCCGCGTTTTCCTTTCGTATTATTCGTCATTGTAACCATTTCCTTTCCATGTATCATATCAATTTGGCGGGGGCAGTTAAAAGTTTTGTGCCTGCCTGTTTGTTGGCAGGCAGGCACATGTTATCTTACATATTTATTTCGATTAATAGGTCAGCTCAGGATATTTCTCAATAACTGCCGTATAGAACAGATTCAAAGCTTCATCCAATGTTGCGTTGCCTTCGAAATAATTTTTCATAGCGTTCTGGAATTCTTCGTTGCAGCCTTGGTCGTAACCGCTGAGATTGCTCAAATCGATGGATTCCGCGCCTGCGCAGTACATTGCCAGAGGATTTGTGCCGCCCCAATAGAAACCCTGAGGGCCTTCCGTAATTCCCCATCCGCCCATGTTTCCGATACTTCCTTCCTGATCCGCAGCCATACTGAAATTAATAAACCATGCGGGCCCGAAATAGCAGAATACTTTTCCTTCCGGATAAAATCCTTTGCTCCAGTCATCGCTCCAAAGTTCCGCAGAGCTGGTCTGGCCTTTATCAAATAAAGCTTTGGAGTCTTCTACCCAGTTCATAAGATTTTCATCAATATTGATTTTACCGTCTATTACCCATTTTGAAGTTACGTTATTGGAATATACGCGATAGCTGTCGTTGACAGAAGACATAATGCTATAGCCGGCCGCTTTCAACTCATCGGCGGTTGCTACAAAAGTATCCCAATCCGCTACTTTCTTTTGAACTTCTGCCGGATCATCCGTGCCAAATACTTCTTTAGCAGCTTCCCGGTTATAGAAAAGCGCGCCGGGACATCCCTGCCATGAAACGCCTTTTAAGGAACCATCGGAACTTGTAACGATGTCCTTTGTATATTGGTACTGATTGGCTACGTCAGTATCAGTAATACCGAGATCGGAAACTGCCATGGTGTAAGGAGTATCCACATATTTCAATGCGTAATCGGCTTCTACCAGGAAAATATCGATTTTGTCATCGGCAGCCGCGTTTTCTTGTTTTAATAATGTTTCGTCCAGATTGTTCTGGTATGCATTGTCATCGTTAGGAGTGATCTGCCAACGAACGGTAACGTCACCGATCTTACCAGTTGTTCCGTCAACGGCTTCGTATCCGGGATAATGGTCTGTTACGCGGCTCTTAAATTCTTCGTTCCAGCAGTAAATATTGAGGACGCTGCCTTCATTGCCTTCGTTGGGAGTTTCGGCTTCGACGGAAGCTTCTGGTGCCTCTGCTTCCGGAGCTGCCTCCGGCGCTGTTGTTTCTTCTGCAGAAGCAGGAGCCGCGCTTGGCTCCGGAGAGGAACCGCAGCCGGCGAATGCTGCTGTTGTTAAAATCCCGGACAATGATAAAGCAATGATGTTTTTAAACTTTTTCATATTCATATTTCTTCCTCCATTCTTTTTTTAAGCAGATGTTTTATAATTTTTTTACCGATCTCCCTATCGATACCGATCCCTCTACAATAAAAGTTTGTTTTAAAGTAGTTCTGGGTCTTTCGATGAGTTCGGTCAAATGCGATACGGCTTCCCTTCCCATCGAATCGCTGTCCTGTTTTAAGGTAGTGATCGGCGGTTCGTGGATGTAGGAGTAGCTGATGCCGTCGTATCCCACAACCGAGATGTCGTCAGGGATACTCAGACTGCGGCTTTTGATCAAATTGATTCCTCCGATGGCAGTATAGTCGTCAGGATATAGGATACAGGTAGGTTTATCTTTTAAATCAAGAAGCTGCGCCGTACATTCTCCGGCTTTTTTCGTATCGTGGTATTCGCACTCCAGTACATATTCCGAAGGTATCGTAAGGCCAAACCGTTCCGCGCATTGATAAAAGCTGGTAAGCCTGGCTTGTGTAACGGCGGAATCCGCGCCATGTATGTAAGCAATTTTTCTATGGCCCATAGAGTAAAGATATTCCATAAGATCACGAATACCTTTTACATTGTCTGACATAACGGACATGGTATTGTGGAATACGTGGTCAATAGTTACGATGGGGATACCGGATGAACGGAAATGGAGGACTCTATGAAATATGGATATTTTGACGATAAGAATCGAGAATATGTAATTACGGAACCAAAGACGCCGCTGCCCTGGATCAATTATCTGGGTTGCGATGATTTTTTCTCTATCGTTTCCAATACATGCGGCGGCTATAGTTTTTATAAGGATGCAAGGCTGCTCAGGCTGACAAGATACCGCTATAATAATGTGCCCTGTGATATGGGCGGACACTATTATTATATTAATGATGGCGGTACCATTTGGAATCCGGGATGGCAGCCTTCAAAAACGGAATTGGATAGTTATATCTGCCGTCATGGAATGGGGTATAGCGTGTTTGCAGGAAAAAAAGACGGGATAAAAGCGGAAGTAACGGCTTTTGTGCCTGTCGGAGATAACTGCGAGGTACATAAAGTAAAGATATGCAATGAAAGCGGCGGAAGAAAAGAGCTGAAGATATTTTCTTTTGTAGAATTTTGCTTATGGAACGCTATGGACGATATGACAAATTTCCAGAGAAATTTCAGTATTGGAGAAGTGGAAGTGGAGGATTCCGTTATTTACCATAAGACGGAGTACAGGGAAAGAAGAAACCACTATGCCATATTCGGAGTAAATGAAAAGATTGATGGTTTTGATACGGATAGAGATGTTTTTCTTGGCGCTTATAATGGTTTTGAACGGCCGGAGTCGGTAGTAAGGGGAAAAACAGGAGATTCCATTGTAAACGGCTGGTCTCCCATAGGATCCCATCAACTGGATATCGACTTGGAAGACGGAGAGTCCAGGGTTTTCGTTTTCATACTCGGCTATGTGGAGAATAAAGAGGAAGAAAAATGGGAAGGGCCGGGCATTATTAACAAAGCGCCGGCATTGGCCATGATGCAAAGATACAATACGGAGGAGAAAGCCGATCGGGCTTTGGAAAAATTAAAAGAATACTGGGGAGGTCTGCTTGGCAGATTTCATGTGAAAACGGGCGATGAGAAATTCGATAGAATGATGAATATATGGCATCCGTATCAGTGTATGGCAACATTTAATATGTCCCGGTCGGCATCGTATTATGAATCAGGAATCGGCAGGGGGATGGGATTCAGGGATTCCTGCCAGGATCTGCTCGGTTTCGTGCATTTAATTCCGGACAGGGCGAGGGAGAGAATCATAGATATTGCGTCTACTCAGTTTGAAGACGGGAGCGCATATCATCAATATCAGCCTTTAACAAAGAAGGGGAATGGAGATATTGGCAGCGGTTTTAACGATGATCCGCTCTGGCTAATTGCCGGGACGGCAGCGTATATTCGGGAAACGGGAGATTTTGCTATATTGGACGAGATGGTTCCTTACGATGGCGATAAGGAAAAGGCGACTACATTAATGGAGCATTTGCGTCGTTCCTTCCGTTATACAACGACTCATTTAGGCCCTCATCGTCTGCCCTTGATCGGACGTGCGGATTGGAACGATTGCCTGAATTTGAACTGTTTTTCCAAAAAACCAGGAGAATCTTTCCAGATAACGGGAGCATCGGAGGGGCCGGTAGCGGAATCGGTGTTTATCGCCGGTATGTTTGTAAAATATGGGAAAGAATATGCCGAACTTTGCAGATGCAGGAATCTGATAGAAGAGGCGGAGAAAGTGGAAGGAAAAGTACAGGAAATGTACGATGCTGTTTTGGACAAGGGATGGGATGGAGAATGGTTCTTACGGGCCTATGATGCCAATGGCGGAAAGGTAGGATCCAAAGAATGCAGTGATGGGCAGATATATATCGAACCCCAGGGATTTTGCGTATTGGCAGGTATTGGTATAGAAGAAGGGTATGCGAAGAAAGCGTTGGAATCGGTGGAAAAGTTCCTGGATACGGAATATGGTATTGTATTGCTGCAGCCCGCGTATAAAGATTATCATCTGGAACTTGGAGAGGTTAGTTCTTATCCTTGCGGGTATAAGGAAAATGGGGGGATTTTCTGCCACAATAATCCATGGATTACAATAGCGGAGACGCTGATGGGGAACGGAGAAAGGGCTTTTGAGACTTATCGGAAGATATGTCCTGCTTATATTGAGGAAATCAGCGATATTCATAGGACAGAGCCTTATGTATATTCCCAGATGATTGCAGGAAAGGATGCGCTGCGTCATGGGGAGGCGAAGAACAGTTGGCTGACGGGAACTGCAGCATGGACGTTTGTAAGCGCGTCCCAGTATATCCTGGGCGTCCAGCCATGCTTGGAAGGGCTTATGATCGATCCCTGTCTTCCTGCGGGATTCAGGGAATGCAGGATTTTGCGCACATTTCGGGATACGGTATATGATATTGTCATTGTAAATAATAAGAATGCAAAAAAAGGGATCCGGCGTCTTGTTGTGGATGGAAAGGAAATAGAGGGAAATATAGTTCCGGCCGGTGATGCGGATAGAGTGGAAGTGATAGCGGAAATGTAAGAGAAATCAAAAGGAATTGGGAATGGGAGGAAAGATGATTATGGGATTTCCGAAAGATTTTATGTGGGGGGCGGCAACGGCGTCTTATCAGATAGAAGGAGCAGCAAAAGAGGATGGAAGGGGAGCGTCTATATGGGATGTTTTTTCTCATACGGAAGGTAAAATAAAAAGTATGGAAAACGGAGACATTGCCTGTGATCATTATCATCGAATGGAGGAAGATGTAAAAATCATGAAAGAAATGGGGCTGCGCGCTTATCGGTTTTCGATTTCCTGGTCCAGATTGTTTCCTTTGGGAGACGGAATGAGGAACGAAAAAGGATTTGCTTTTTATGATAAACTGGTGGATTGTTTGTTGGAGAACGGTATTGAACCCGTTATGACGCTTTTTCATTGGGATCTGCCTCAGGCGCTTTTTGAAAAAGGCGGGTTTGCATGGGAGGGAATCAGCGATATTTTTGGGAGATATGCAGGTGCGGCAGCGGATCATTTTTCGGATAGAGTAAAAATGTTTCTTACGATTAATGAACCTCAATGTGTGACGGAGCTCGGTTATGTAAAGGGGGTGCATGCGCCGGGATATCAATGGAAGGAAGGGCAGGAAGGAGTAGTCATGAAAAACCTGCTGTTGTCCCATGGCAAGGCCGTGAAAGCGTTGCGCCAATATGCCAAACAGCCTGTACTCATAGGAACGGCTACGACAGGTGCTCTCTGTTATCCGTTGGACGATTCCGAGGAGGCGGAGGAAAAGGCTTATGCACTATCTTTTCCTACGGACGGGGAAGGGATTGGCTTTTCCCATAATTGGTTCCTGGATCCGGCGATTCTTGGAAAACATGAAATAGATCTGTTTTCTCTGAATGAAAAAGAGATGGAAATTATCCGGCAGCCCATAGATTTTATAGGGATAAATATTTATAATGGGCAGCAATGCGATAAAAATGGTTATGTAAAGCGTTATCAGGGATTTCCGAGGACGGCGCTGGGATGGGCGGTGACTCCCGAAATCATGGATTACGGGTTAAGATTTTTGCAGAGGCGTTATGGACTTCCTGTCTATGTAACGGAGAACGGAACAGCGTGTAACGACAAGATTTACGGGGATGGCAGGGTACATGATGTGGACAGGATTGACTTTACCGGGAAATATTTGAAGGAAATGGAGAAGGCCATAGAAAAAGGCTGCGATATCCGGGGGTATTTTCATTGGTCTCTGATGGATAATTTTGAATGGAATGAAGGATATGCCCCCCGCTTTGGATTGATTTTTGTGGACTATCGAAATCAGGAGAGGATTTGGAAGGATTCAGCTTATTGGTATCGGAAAGTAATAGAAAATAACGGGATAAATTTTGCGGGAAATAGATAAAGGAGGCTGAAAAGAAAGGATGCTGCTTAAATGCGCGTCTTTTCTTTTTATTTACAGGAGTGTAGCCAAAATAAAAAACCTGAAATTTCAGGTTTTTTTAAGTCGGCGCGACAGGATTTGAACCTGCGACCTCTGCGTCCCGAACGCAGCGCTCTACCAAACTGAGCCACGCGCCGATATGTGTTGTGTTGCAACAAATAAGATAATACAATATTTTATACCCATTTGTCAATGTTTGTACTATACATTTTTTTAGAATTTGATATAATTCTTTTGCATGAAGATTTTATTTAACGGATGGTGGTGGTGGAATGGCCGGAAATATAAAAACAATGACGGAAGGAAAGCCTCTGAAACTGATTTTTTCTTTTGCGCTTCCCTTGATGATAGGAAATGTATTCCAACAGTTGTACACGGTAGTGGATACCATGGTGGTAGGGCAGGTATTGGGAGTAAACGCCCTGGCGGCGCTTGGGGCTTCCGACTGGCTGAATTGGATGATACTCAGTGTGATTCAGGGGTTTGCACAGGGTTTTTCTATTTTGATGGCACAGGAATTCGGTGCAGGACATATAAAGCGATTAAAAAAAGTAGTGGGTAATGCAGTATGTTTATCGGCCATATGCGCGGTGGTGCTGCTTATTTTGGGAGAGTCCATAGTAGTTCCTGTGCTGGGATTATTACAGACGCCGGGGGAGATTATAGGCCAGTCTGCATTATATTTGCGGATTATGTTTGCCGGGATTCCGGTGGTTATGGCATATAATCTGCTGGCTTCCATATTGAGGGCTCTTGGAGACGGGAAGGCGCCGCTGCATGCGATGATAGTTGCCGCAGTGATCAATATTGTGCTGGATCTTCTTTTTGTTATGGGCTTTCGTTGGGGAATCGCCGGTGCGGCAGCGGCAACGGTTATTGCGCAGCTAAGTTCCAGTATTTACTGCTATATACATATAAGAAAGGTGGAAATCCTTTCTTTAAGCAGAGAGGATTTCCGCTTGGAGAAGAATCTGGACTGGAAATTGATTTTTCTGGGACTCCCTATGGCACTTCAAAATGCGATTATTGCGGTGGGCGGGATGATCGTCCAGACGGTGGTAAACGGTTTCGGGGTCATATTTATCGCCGGGTTTACGGCTACCAATAAGCTGTACGGGGTTTTGGAAGTGGCGGCGACTTCTTACGGGTATGCGATGATTACATATGCAGGGCAGAATCTTGGAGCCGGGAAGATAGAAAGAATAAAGAAGGGAATGAAATCGGCAATTTTGGTCGCGATAGCGACGGCAGCAATAATCGCCGTATGTATGTTGGTTTTTGGGCATGAAATTCTGGGGTGTTTTATTTCGGGAACGCCGGAAGAAGTGGAAATGACGATGAATATCGCCTACCATTATCTTGCCATTATGAGTATATGCCTTCCCATACTATATATTTTGCATGTGGTGCGTTCCGCTTTGCAGGGAATGGGGGATACGCTGCTGCCGATGGTTTCCGGAATCGTTGAATTTGCCATGCGGACGGGAACGGCCATACTGCTGCCAATGGCCATAGGGGAAGAAGGGATATTTTATGCGGAAATCCTCGCATGGATGGGGGCGGATGCTATTTTAGTGAGCAGTTATCTGGTTCGGGTAAAAAAGCTGGACAGAATGAATAAAAAAGAAGGGGGTTGGATAGGTTGATTTGCTATACCATATGCCGAATATCTGAATTTGAAATAACGATAGTGGAAAAAGAAGGGAAAATAATACAGGCTTCTTTTGGCAGTTGCGGAATGCCGGAGTGGACGGAGAAGAAAACGAATTTGCTTGCGGAAGCGGAGCGGCAGTTAAGAGAGTATTTCTGCGGGGAGCGGAGAGAATTTCAGCTGCCGCTGGTTCCGGAGGGCACAGCTTTCCAGCAGAAAGTTTGGAAAGCGCTGCAGACGATCCCTTATGGAGAAACAAGAAGTTATAAAGAAATTGCAATACAGGCGGGTAACGAAAAAGCATGCCGCGCCGTGGGAATGGCGAACCACAGGAATCCTATCGGTATTTTTATACCGTGCCACAGGGTGATTGGAAGCGGCGGGGAGCTGACAGGTTACGCCGGGGGACTGGATAAGAAAAAGTTTTTACTGGAATTGGAAAGCGGAGGGAATAGAAATTGGGCAATGCGGCAGTTATTTTGAAAAAAGGAGAAGGAAGAACGATCAAAGCCGGTGGAATGTGGGTGTTTGATAATGAGATCGACCGGATATCAGGTTCGTTTGAAAATGGGGATACCGTGGAAGTGCATGATTTCGACGGCTATTTCATGGGATATGGGTTTATCAATACGAAGTCTAAGATTACCGTAAGGATGATGTCGAGGCGGAAGGAAAACCCGGTAACGGAAGAGTTGATCGAACGGAGGGTAAGGGCAGCCTGGGATTATAGAAAATGGACGGTGGATACGGCATGCTGCCGCCTGGTTTTCGGAGAGGCTGATTTTTTGCCGGGTATGGTAATTGATAAATTTTCGGATGTTTTGGTGGTGGAATCGCTGGCTCTCGGGATCGACCGGTGGAAACCGGTGATTTTGGATAAGCTGGTAAAGGTACTCGCTGAAGATGGTATCGAAATCAGAGGAATATATGAAAGAAGCGATGCCAAAGTAAGGGAAAATGAAGGGATGGAGCGATGGAAAGGATTCATCGGGGCACCTTTTGAAACAAAAGTGGAAATTATGGAAAACGGCGTAAAATATATAGTGGATGTGGAAGACGGCCAGAAGACAGGATTTTTTCTGGATCAGAAAAATAACAGGGCCGCTATCCAAAAGCTGTGCGGCGGAAAGCGGGTGTTGGACTGTTTTACCCATACGGGTTCTTTTGCCCTCAATGCGGGGATGGCAGGAGCGGCATCCGTCCTTGGCATCGACGCTTCCATGACAGGAATACGTCAGGCGGAGGAGAATGCCAGGCTGAACCATTTGGAAGACAGGGTAAAGTTTATGTGTGCGGATGTGTTCGACCTGTTGCCGGAGTTGGAGGAAAAAGGTGAAAAATTTGATGTGGTGATACTGGATCCACCCGCATTTACAAAGTCCAGGGGCTCCGTGAAAAATGCGGTAAAGGGATACAGGGAGATCAACATGAGGGGATTAAAGCTGGTGGAAGAAGGAGGGTTTCTGGCCACTTGCTCTTGTTCTCATTTTATGGAACCAGAGTTGTTTGCAAAGACGATAAGAGAGGCAGCAAAAAGCGCCCATAGGAGGTTAAGACAGGTGGAATTCCGTACGCAGGCGCCGGATCACCCGATTCTATGGGCGGCAGATGAATCTTATTATTTGAAATTTTATATTTTTCAGGTATGCGGCGAATTATAAAGGCATACCGATTGCGGAATCCCAGATAATATCCCATATGGCGTTGGAAATAAAAGGTGTAATCAGGAAAGTGACCAGCCAGGGAGTAAAGAAATAAATATAAATCTCCTGTCTGGCAAGTTTCTTGCGCTGCGGATTATTTGTTTTGGAATGCATACGTTTCATAAAGCGCATATTTTTTATAAGAAGGAAAACGCAATACCCTACCGCAGACCCCAAAAGGTTCATAATAATATCGGTGATATCTGTCACTGCCGTATTGGCAAAGCAAAAGACCTGCGATATTTCGATTAAAAAGGAAAACAGCAACATATAAAGAAAAACTTTTTTCGGCGGCTGGAATTGTTTCCATAGTGTGGGAAGCAACAGGCCGAGGGGCATAAAGAGAAAGAAACTTTGCATATAATGATTAAGATTGTCCATGACCCCATAAAAAGGAATAAAATTAAACTGGGGATCAAAATTAAGTTGGTACAAAGAAGGCGTATCCGTGGACATAAGTATGGAACAAATAGCCAGAGCGTACAAATATAAGCCAAACTGATGCCGTTTGGGCAATTTATGTTTTTTGAAAATGATCTGTAAAATGATCATAAAAGGTATCACACCAATATATGCGGCGAATGTGTTGACACACAATACAGTGAAATCAGACATCTTTATCCTCCCGGTACATATTCCGATAATAAATCTAATTCAGTATAATACAGTGATATTATTTTTTTGTAAATAAAAATTGAAATTTTTTCTTAACATATTACATTATACACCTTTTTTCGTAAAGCACAATTATAAGATTTTCCAAAAAGCAAAATGGAATAATGTGGCTGACTGATATGTTCCGTCAGGTCAAATAATAAGAAGGAAAACGGACGGCTGTATGTTCAGGAAAGGCCGGACGGGAAATATTGGAGAAGAGGTGATCATATGGATAATAATCAGCTTCCAATCGGATTGGGACTTTCCCTCGCGATGAATCAAAAAGCGATGGATAGGTTTTCGGGAATGACCGAAGCGGAGAAAGAACGAACGATTGCCAAAAGCAGAGGAGTGAAATCGAAAAGGGAGATGGATCGTATTGTCAGTTCGCTGGCGGAAGATGACGACGAGGATTTGAAGGGATTTTTTAGTGGAACCCAGATAAAATAGGACGGACTGCGGCGGGCCTTGCCGGACAGGAAAGAACTGCGGGTCTGCCGCTGCCTTGCCAGTTTACAATTTAACAAATATAATTATGTATTGACAAGCATGCAATTAAATGAAAAAATGGGAAAATATAGAAAAAAACTTGAATGGAGAAAAAAATGAAGCTAAGCGCAATGTGCATACGCTGTCTGATGGACAGGCAGGAAGAGAGAGTAAGGGAATGTGGAGATGAAGAAAAGAAGGCGGTATATTTAAAAGAGGCGGCAGGAATTATCGCTTCCTCCGGGGAAGGGGATTCTGCTCCCTATCTTGTGTTTCAGATGAATCAGGCATATGAACGGCTTTTTGGGAAATTAATGGATTATAAAAAAGAAAAGAAAGAATTTAATTCGCTGATGCTGGATCTGGAAAGCGAGCTGGAGGAAAAGATCCGTTCGGGCAAAAGCAGGGAAGAGATATTGAAAAATGCCATTAATTATGCGAGATCCGGCAATTACATAGACTTTGGGGCGCTGAACCATGTGGATAAGGATGAATTGATGGGGCTGTTGGAAAAAGCGGGAGAAGAGGATGTAGACGGACATACTTTTGCTATGCTTTCAGAGGATCTTGACAAGGCGGAAGAATTGGTTTATCTCCTGGATAACTGCGGGGAGATCGTGGCCGATAAGCTGTTGGTCAAGGTGCTGAAAGAGCAGTATCCGAACATGAATATAACGGTTATGGTAAGGGGCGTGGAGGTACTCAACGATGCGGTGATGGAAGATGCGGAAGAAGTCGGGCTGACGAAACTTGTAAAAGTAATCGGCAACGGCAACGGAGTGGCCGGAACCCAGGTGGATCTTTTATCCCGAGAAGCCAGAGAGGCCATAGAAAAGGCGGATATCATTATTTCCAAAGGCCAGGGAAATTTTGAAACGATATATGGCGGCGGCTGGAATATATATTATTTGTTTTTGTGTAAATGCGCATGGTTTTCCGAAAGATTTGGCATGGAGCGGCTAAAGGGCGTATTTATTAATGAAAAAGATGTCAGGGTGTAGAAAGGCAAGGATAATTTCATGTGGGACGTAATCATCGATACGCTTATGGATGCGGTAAAGCTGCTTCCCTTTTTATTTGCGGCATATCTGGCGATGGAATATATAGAACACAAAATGGGGGAAAAGGCGAAAAGAAGCATGGAAAAAGCCGGGAAGTCCGGCCCTGCCTGGGGAGGAATCATAGGGGCCTTTCCCCAATGCGGTTTTTCTGCGGCGGCGGCCAATTTATATGCGGGGAGAATCATTACGCTGGGAACTTTGCTGGCCGTTTTCTTGTCCACTTCGGATGAAATGCTGCCCATATTGATTTCGGAAAAAATGAGCATTGTTATTATCTGTCAACTTCTCGGACTGAAGATATTGGTCGGAACTGCGGCAGGCTTTTTAACGGATCTGTTGGTGAGGAAGAATGTCAAGGGCAAGCATTTTCATAAAGGGGAAAAGCATTCCGAATATGGAGAAATCGGCCATATATGCGAACATGAAAATTGCCATTGCGAAGAGGGGATCGTAAAGTCGGCGTTCCGCCATACGGTAAATATTTTTTTGTTTTTGTTTTTGATTACGTTTTTGCTTAATATGGGCGTTCATTATATAGGAGAAGACTTCCTTGCAAATCTTATTTTGAACCGGCCGCTTTTAGGCCATATGATCGCAGGGCTGATCGGGCTGATTCCGAACTGCGCTTCTTCCGTTATTCTCACCCGCCTTTATTTGGATAATGTGGTGGGGCTGGGAGTAATGATGTCCGGGCTGCTGGCGGGAAGCGGCGTGGGACTGGCCGTGTTGTTCCGGATCAACGATAATGGAAGGGAGAATATAAAAATTGCCCTTTTATTATATGTGATTGGCGTTGCGGCCGGCATACTGATAGATTTATTGGGAATTACCACTTTCTTTTCCAAAGGTTTTATTATATGATGAAAGCATATAGAATGCGCAGGATAAGATTATATAACGGAGTAATTATTGGATTTTATAAATTGAGGATGGGGAAAGCGAATTATGGGAAATGAATTAAAATTGGCGGTGCTTATTGATGCGGATAATATTTCTGACAAATATGTAAAAATCATATTGGATGAGACGGCGAAAAGCGGAGTTGCGACTTATAAAAGAATATATGGGGATTGGACAAACCCAAGGCTGGTATCATGGAAAAATGTGCTTTTGGATAACTCTATTTCCCCGATCCAGCAGTATAGCTATACTACCGGGAAAAATGCTACGGATTCCGCGATGATCATAGACGCGATGGATATTCTGTATTCGGGAACGGTGGACGGATTTTGTATCGCTTCTTCGGACAGTGATTTTACAAGATTGGTTGCAAGGCTTAGGGAATCCGGGATGTATGTGACGGGCATGGGGGAAAGCAAAACGCCGAAACCGTTTATTTCCGCATGCAACCAATTTAAATATCTCGATATTCTTTTATCCAATCAGCAGAATGAGGAAAATGCCGCCCGGAAAGAGGAAACTTCGGAGATCAAAACAGTATCGAAAGCGGCCCGGATCAAGAGGGGGGCAAAAGCGGTGGCTTCGCCGTTGAAAAAGTCCAAAGAGGAATTGCGGCCGCAGACGGATCTGAAAATGATAAAAAGAGCGATCATTTCTCTGGTGGAGGAATGTTCGGACGACGATGAGTGGATCCTGTCGGCGGAGCTGAGGAACCAGCTGGGAAAGCGGTTCCCTGACTTTGACGTGCGTAACTTCGGGCATTCAAAATTTTCTTCCTTTATCAAATCGCTAAATATTCTGGACTGCGAACAGGAGCAGAATATTGTGAAGTTCCGGATAAAAAATAAAAGATAAAATAAAAAAATAAAGTACCGACCCCATGGCGCAAAGGCCACAAAACCAGTACTTTCAATGCGCCGCCAGGGGCTCGAACCCTGGACACCCTGATTAAGAGTCAGGTGCTCTACCAACTGAGCTAGCAGCGCGTACTTATAAAAATGCGTATCAATGACCGTTTCCAGTGAAAAATCACTTCATTTGCAACGCAAATGTTATTATAGTATAATGTGTTTTAGTTTGCAAGTATTTTTTAAAAAAAAATTAATTTTTGTTTACGGGAGGCAGAACATGATCTTTGAAAGCCATGCACATTATGATGATAAGGCGTTTGACCAGGACAGGGAGGAACTGCTGGGCAGCCTTGGGGAAAACGGAATCGGTTATGTGATCAATATAGGAGCCAATATAGAGACGACGAAAAATACGATAAGGCTGGCCGAAAAATATCCCTTTATTTATGGCGCGGCGGGAGTGCATCCTTCGGATACGGATGAATTAAATGAAGAGAATTTTATTTGGCTGAAAGAGCAGTGCAGCCATCCGAAAATAGTGGCAGTGGGGGAGATCGGACTGGATTATTATTGGGATGAGCCGGACAGGAAGATTCAGAAAAAGTGGTTTGAGAGACAGCTGAAAATGGCAAAAGAAGTAAAGCTTCCGGTCATTATCCATTCGCGGGATGCGGCAAAAGAGACGCTGGATATGATGAAAGCGGAACACGCTGAGGACATCGGCGGGGTGATCCATTGCTTTTCTTATACAAAAGAAATAGCAAGAGAGTATTTGAATATGGATTATTCTTTTGGGATAGGAGGCGTAGTAACTTTTCAGAACGCAAAGAAATTGAAAGAGGCGGTGGAATATATTCCTTTGGAAAAAATATTACTGGAAACCGACAGCCCTTATCTTGCCCCGGTTCCCAACAGGGGCAAACGCAATTCTTCTTTAAACCTGCGTTTTATAGTGGAGGAGATTGCGGCGATAAAGGGCCTGGATTATGAAGACGTGATAAGAATTACGGAAGAAAATGCAAAAAAACTGTTTAGCATCAATGGAAGCGAGAGACGAGGAAAAATATGGCAGCATTAGGAACTCCCGGCGGTACGATTGAAATTTTAAAAAAATATAACTTCAGCTTTCAGAAAAAATATGGGCAAAATTTTCTGATTGACGCTAATATTCTGGAAAAAATAGTGAATGCATCCGATATTACGGATCGGGATTGTGTCCTTGAAATCGGCCCGGGAATCGGAACGATGACGCAATATCTTGCGAAGAACGCAAAAGAAGTCATAGCGGTGGAGATTGACCAGGCGCTCATCCCTATTTTGAAAGATACGCTTGCGGAATATAATAATGTGACAGTGATTAATGAAGACATTCTGAAATTGGACATAGGACGAATTGTAGAGGAAAAGAACGGGGGGAGGGCCGTAAAAGTAGTGGCGAACCTTCCCTATTATATTACGACACCGATTATTATGGGCCTGTTGGAAGGACATGTCCCCATAGAGAGCATCACCATCATGGTGCAAAAAGAAGTAGCAGAAAGGATGCAGACCGGGCCCGGAACCAAAGATTATGGAGCGCTGTCGCTGGCGGTGCAATATTATACAAAACCGGAAATAGTGGCGCAAGTGGCGCCTACCTGTTTTATGCCGAAACCGAAGGTGGGAAGTACGGTGATCCGCCTGGACAGGTACAAAGAACCGCCGGTTGATACGAAAGACGAAAAGTTTATGTTTTCCATCATACGGGCGTCTTTTAACCAGAGGCGGAAAACGCTTGTGAACGGATTGGCAAATGACGCGGGGCTGGGGCTTGCAAAGGAAAAAATAGCAGGAGCCCTGGAGACGATGGGACTTCCTCCCGCAGTGAGAGGAGAGACTCTTTCTTTAAAAGAATTTGCGCAATTAAGTAATTTGCTGCTATAAATTTACGGTCGAATAAGTTTTTGACAATATACTTTTCCTATGGTAAACTTAGAGGATAAAAATGGGGATATTATATATTGCGGATACATATTTTGAATTTTGAGAAAGCATAGATTGATATTTATGAGGTGAGTACCTTGGATAAGTACGAATATAAAGTACGCGCGGAAGAAATAAAAGCCTTGATTGCGGAAGGAGAGTTCGCGGAGGCTGTTAAAATTGCGGATACGATTGACTGGCGCAGGGTAAAAAGCGTGATGATGCTTTGCACGATCAGTGATTTGTATAAAATTAACCGCAGATTTCAGGAAAGTAAAGATATTTTGTTAATGGCATACGAGCGCCATCCCGGCGGTCGTCTTATTGTGTATTCGCTTTGCGAATTGTCGATTAAAATGGGGGAATTTGTTCAGGCGATAGAATATTATAAAGAATTTGCACAGATCGCTCCAAAGGATACCGGAAGGTATATTCTTCAATACCGGCTGTATGAAGCGCAGGATGTAAGCCTGGAAGAGCGCATCGCGGTGCTGGAAGAGTTTAAAAAACGGGATTACAGGGAAAAGTGGGCCTATGAACTGGCATATTTATATCATCGGGTAGGACTGGAAACAAAATGCGTGGAAGAGTGCGACGAAATGTTTCTCTGGTTTGGCGACGGAAGATATGTAATGAAGGCGCTGGAGTTAAAAATGCTGCATCAGCCCTTGACCGCGCCGCAGCAGGAAAAGTATGACTGGATGAAGAGAGAAAAGGAACGACAGCTGGCCGGTCTGGAAGAGGAAGGCGTGGAGGAAGTCGTTCTGGAAGAAGGAAGTTCGGAAGAAAATATTTTTGAAGGAGAAATGGAAGAGGAAAACCCGGAAGAAAATGCGGAGCCGGAAGAGGGATACGGTGAAATAGCGGATTTTTCAGGCGGTATACAGCAGGAAGAAGAGTTTAAAGTAAAGACGATCGATATGGGGCAGTACAATACGATCAATCTCCAGAAAGAGCTGGCAGAAAGCATGAAAGAGATCCTGGGGGAAGAGCCGGATCAGGATACTTCATCCTTGGAGCCGTTCAAGGAATCTGTCGTAGCGCCTTTGCTGCAGGAGACCGGAGACATGGTTTCGGATGCCGTTGTACAAGAAGAGAAAAAAGCGGCGCCGGAATCGAGAGGGAAGCTGCCGGAGACGGAAAAGGAAGAAACGGCGGGTCAGGAAGCAAGGGAAGAGGTATTTTTTGAAGAGGATGTCAAAGATATACTTTTGGAAGATACGAAAGAGATAAATATAGGACAGCCGGAAGAGGAAAAACTTGGGGATACGAAAGAAATAACGCCGAGGCGGAAACCTGCTTCCAAGGTTCGGATACAAGCTGCGCCGAAAAAGGAAGCGCCGGTACAGCCCGCACCTTTGGTGCAGGCGGGGCCGCATCTGATGCCAACGGTAAAGCCGTCGGGTTTTGAGCAGATGCTTTCACAGGAATATGACGGACAGATCAGCCTTGTAGTTCCGAATAAAAGTAATATTGAAAAGCAGATTACCGGTCAGTTAAATATTACGGATATCATGGCGGAATGGGAACGGATGAAGCGGGAGAACGAGGAAAAGCGCAAGGAAGACGTGCGGAAACGCGTTCAGCAGCATACGGGAAATATGTTTTCGGAATTCGATGAGGCGACAAAGACAGGCCTTCTGGAGCAGCTGGAAAAGGCCGTGATAGAAGCGATTTTAAGGGAATCGGGAGAAAAGGAGATCAGCCCGGAGGATATAACGGAAGAAAAACTGACGGATCTTGTTAAAACGGTAGGAAAGAAGAAATCGGAAAATAAGGGGAAGGCAGAGGAAGAGATAAAAGAAGAAATAACGGAAGAACAGGATGCGGAAACGCCGGAAGAGACGGAAACTGGTAAACAGGAGACGGCGGAATCTGACAGCGAAGAACCAAAAGAAGAAAGTGTGCCGGCTGCCGACGAAGTTTCCGGGGAAACGGATGGGAAAGAAAGCGTTGCTGCGGAAACAGGAATAATTGACCTGGAAAAACTGCTGCTGGAAACGGCGGGCGTCGAAACGGGAAAGGAAACAAAAGCGGAAGCGGCGGAAGGCGGCAAGTTAAGGGCGCTGTCCGATGAGGAGAAAGAACTTTTCGGCCGGTTTGCGCATAACAGGAAAACGAAAGAACAGATCATTCATGCATTGGACACGATGAACATGGATTCTTACAATGGCAATGTGATCGTAACCGGAGAAGACGGGGCCGGAACGCTGGATCTGGCAAAGGGCCTTGTGCGCATGATGCAGATGACGGATCGTAATTTTTCGGGGAAGGTCGCTAAGATATCGGGGAAGACGTTTAACAAGAAAGATGTAGAGGGAACTTTGGCAAAACTGGCGGATGGGGCTCTTATTATAGAACATGCTTTTCAGATGTCGAGCGAGACTGCCGGAGATTTAAACGGGGCTTTGGAAAAAGAAGGAAGAGGGCTGTTTGTAGTCATGGAAGGGGGAAAAGATGAAATGAATATCTTTCTCCGAAAGAATGCGGCCCTGATGGATAATTTTGACGCGCGGATCGATGTGGAATCGCTGGATGACCATTCTCTTGTGGAATATGCGAAGCAGTATGCGGAAGAGCAGGAATATTCCATCGATGAACTGGGAATTCTGGCGCTTCACACGAGGATCGCCGATATGCAGACGAGCGATCATGAGGTGACGGTGGCGGAAGTAAAAGATTTGGTGGACGACGCTATCTATTTCGCGGATAAAAAGAATCCGAAGCATTTTTTCGATATATTGTTTGGCAAACGGTATGATGAGGAGGACATGGTTATCCTCAGAGAGAAAGATTTTATGCATTATTAAAAATTAAGTATTTTATTATAAATATAGGGGGTATTTCTATGGCAGCAGCAAAAAAGAAAGTAAAAGCGCCGGAGCCTGTATCGGAACAAAAGGTATTCATTTCAGAGGCAGATCAATATCTTTTTGCCCAGGGAACACATTATGATATTTATAAAAAACTTGGCGCTCATCCCTCCGTGGAAGACGGGGTGGAAGGAATGTTTTTTGGAGTATGGGCGCCGAATGCGGCGAGCGTCCATGTGATCGGGACATTTAATGGATGGAATGAAGAGATACATCAGATGGAACGGTTGGGGCCGGGGGGGATCCACGCGCTTTTCATTCCGGGCGTCGGAATCAATGAACTTTATAAATTTTTAATCAGGACGCCGGATGGGCGAAAGCTTTACAAGGCTGACCCGTTCGCCAATTATTCGGAATTCAGGCCGGGCAATGCATCCAGAACTACGGATTTGTCCAAATTTGAATGGACGGACGAAACGTGGATGCAGGCAAGGCAGGGCAAGGACTATAATAAAGAACCGCTGGCTATTTATGAATGCCATATAGGTTCCTGGATGAAGCATCCGAACGGAACCCCTGACGGTTTTTATAATTACCGGGAGTTTGCGGATCGAATCGTGGAATATTTGAAGGAAATGAAATATACCCATATAGAGCTGATGGGTATTGCGGAATTTCCCTTTGACGGTTCCTGGGGTTACCAGGTGACGGGATATTATGCGCCTACGTCCCGATACGGGGAACCTACGGATTTCATGTATTTGATTAATAAACTGCATAAGAATAAAATAGGCGTGATCTTGGACTGGGTACCGGCCCATTTTGCTACGGATGCCCATGGTCTGGCGGAATTTGACGGCCAGTGTATCTTTGAACACCCCGATAAACGCCTTGGGGAACATCCTGACTGGGGAACAAAGATATTTAATTATGGAAAAACGGAAGTGAAAAATTTCCTGATTGCAAATGCTCTTTTCTGGCTGAAAGAGTTCCATGTGGACGGCATCCGCGTGGATGCGGTAGCCTCGATGCTGTACTTGGATTATGGAAAGAAGGAAGGACAGTGGCTGCCGAATAAATATGGCGGAAATAAAAATCTGGAAGCAATAGAGTTTTTTAAACATTTGAATTCCGTAATTCTCGGTACATATCCGGGCTTTTTGACAATCGCGGAGGAATCTACGGCATGGCCGAAAGTAACGGGCGATATCGAAAATGAAGGGCTGGGCTTTAGCTTTAAATGGAATATGGGGTGGATGCATGATTTCTGCGAATATATGAAGTTGGATCCTCTGTTCCGCAAAAACAATCATTATTCCATGACTTTTGCCATGAGCTACAATAATGCGGAGAATTATATTCTTCCGCTGTCCCACGATGAGGTAGTTCACCTGAAATGCTCTATGCTGAACAAAATGCCAGGATACGAAGTGGATAAATATGCCAATTTGAGAACGGGATATACATATATGTTCGGGCATTCCGGCAAGAAACTGCTTTTTATGGGACAGGATTTTGCACAGGAAAGAGAGTGGAGCGAAGAAAGAGAGCTTGACTGGTATCTGCTGGAAAAACCTCTGAACAGAGGAATGCATGAATATGTAAAAGAACTGTTGAATTTGTATAGAAAGTATCCTTGCCTTTATGAGATTGACAATGAATGGGCAGGTTTTGAATGGCTGAATGCGGATGACAATGAGCGCAGCGTGTATAGTTTTTGCAGAAAGGCTGTAAACGGCAAGAATAACTTGTTGTTTATCCTTAATATGACGCCCATGATGTGGGAAGATTATAAGGTGGGAGTGCCTAAAAAGAAAAAATATAAGTTGGTGCTTAACAGCGATGAAGAGCGGTTTGGGGGAAATGGAAACAGCATTCCTGAAGAATTGAACGCGGTGAAGGAGAAAGAACAGGTCAATTATAAAGATTACAGCATTACTTTCGATCTGGCTCCCTATATGGCTGCTGTTTTTGTATTCTAAAAGGGAAAGGTTAAGAAATAAAAAGAATATGCCGAAATAAAGGGTGAACACAGGAATGTGTTCACCTTTTTATTACAATAAGCTGGCTCGCAAAGCGTGGCAGCGTTTGTTATGGAGGGAAAAGGAAAGTATGAATATTGTTTTTGAGAATAACAGAGCAGAGAACGAGGGTAGAAACGCGGCGGCTTCCGCTGCTTATTCAAATACAAATAAGGCGGGAATTCCCCACAATAGTGCGCGTGCCGGAACAGCGAACGGCAGGGGGGCTTTTGCATGGGATGCGCCCGGCACGGTGATGGATAATACGGCTTATGGGAACCGCGGAAAAAGCATGGAAGATATTATGATGGACGCGGGTCAAATGGATGTCGCTGCTCAGAGAAACTATATGGCGGTGATGTCCAATACGATGTCCGATGAAGATCTGGCAAAGCTGCAGGAAGAGGGCTATCATCCGGGAAGTACGGAAATCGGCACGGTGGTTACCATTCTGGATGAAATCAAGGCAGCGCTGGTGAAAGGCGGAAAAAATATCGCCGGCTATACCGATGATTTGGATGTGGAAACCTTGGCGGAAATTACAGGAAGCACAGCGATGGCGGAAGAGATCGTGAAGCAGTTTGCATCCTATGATATTCCCGTTACAAAAGAAAATGTGGAAGATGTATTGCAGATGTGTGCTACTGCCGCAAAACTTTCACAGCCCGGAGAAGGCACGGTAAAATATATGGTGCAGAACCATATGGAGCCTACGGTGGATAATGTCTATAAGGCGCAGTACAGCGCGGCAGCGGATGCCAGCAAACAGGGCCGGGGATATTATCAGGATGATGCCGGCTATTATGCAAAAAAGGCGGAAGAATATAACTGGCAGCAGCTCAGACCCCAGATGGAAAAGGTAATTGAAAATGCGGGACTGGAGGTTTCGGAGGAAACGCTGGCCGATGCGAAATGGCTGTTGGAAAAGGGTATGCCTCTGACGGAAGAAGGGCTGAATACCCTGTATGATATTCGAAATATGGAAATTCCCGATACAATGGAGAAAATGATTTCTTCGGCAGCGGCGGCCATTGCGGACGGAAAAAATACCGGAGCGGCCAATCTGTCGGACGGGCGCACAGCCATAGAAAAAGCGGCGGCATATATGGAGGATGTAAATTCCATCAGTGACGAAGCGGTGGATATGGTTGCAGGAGAAGGAAAGAAGCTGAATCTCCGCAATCTGAAAGCGGCGCAGATACAAATCAGCCTGAACATAAGCGTAAGGTCTTATTCGGTAAGCCTGAACGGCAGAAGGCTGATGGAAGAAGTCAGGCTGCAGATGACGGTGGAAGCGAATATTCATTTGATAAAAAGCGGTTTTTCCGTAGATACGGCAGAACTGGAACAACTGGTAGAGTCATTGAAAGCGGCGCAGAAACAGGCTGAGGAAGCGTTGTTTGGCAAGACAGGGGAAGGCGCGGCCGGCATTTTAAAGAATACCATGGCCGCGGTCAAAGGCTTAGGCGGAATGCCGGCAGCATTGGTCGGTAAATTTGCTTTTCAGGGAAGGGCGCAGCTGGAAGTAAGGACATCGGCATCTTATTCGGGAAGCTCCGGAAGCTTTACTTTGGAAACCGCATACAGAGAGGGCGCGGTTTTACAGGCAGCCTATGAAAAGGCGGGAGAAAGCTATGAAACGCTGATGACGGCACCGAGGGCGGATCTTGGAGACTCCATAAAAAAAGCGTTTCGGAATGTGGATGATATCCTGAAGGATATGGGGATGGAAGCTTCGGATTATAACAGAAGGGCAGTGAGGATCCTCGGTTATAACCGTATGGAGATTTCGTCAGAAAATATTGAGGCGGTAAAGACAGCGGATACGACTATCCGCCGGGTATTAGATAAAATGACTCCGGCTGCGGTTATGCAGATGATACGGGAAGGAAAAAATCCTCTTTCCATGGATATGCAGGAGCTTGAGACTTATTTAAATGACAGGGAAAGAAGCCCTCAGGAAGAGATAGAAAAATATAGCGAATACTTGTATAAACTGGAAAGAAACCATGCGGTGACGGAACAGGAAAGAGATGCTTATATTGGTATTTATCGCCTTTTCCGGCAGCTGGAAAAGACGGACGGGGCGGCGATCGGCACGCTGATCAACCAGGGAGCCGAGCCTACGGTGAGAAACCTGCTTTCTGCCATGAGAAGCAATAAAAAGCATGGTATGGATATGAAGGTGGACGATCATTTTGGCGGTATCACATCTTCTTATACCGGCAAAAGCATATCGGAACAGATAGAAAGCGGCTATTATAAAAAACTGGCTTCGGATATTTTTGATTATCTGGATGGCGGAAAAATGAATGTCGTTCCTTCCGGCGGCGATATCGGTCTGGAAGAGATGGCGGAAGCCCTTAGAAACGCGGAGCCTGATGAAATGGCGGACCGGGAGTATAGGAAGGAGCAGGCCGGGGAAATAAGAAAGGCGATGACGGCGGAAGATACGGTGATCAAAGAGCTTCTTAATTTTGAACAGCCGGTAACGGCGGATCATCTTATGGCGGCAGGACTGGTGGCGAAAGAACGGGGGAAAGCGGCAGGGCGTTTTTATGAACTGGCTGAAGAAACCGGAAACAGAGCGGAATTGGACGAAGCGGTGGAAAATTTGTATGAATCCATGACCGATGAGGAGCCGATGAAAGAGGCCTATGAAAGATTAAGCCGGACGTATGCGGATATATTGGAAAGGGCCGTATATGGAGAAGACAGCACAGGAAAGATCGATTTGAAAGAAATCGGCAGTTTGTGTAAACAAGTAGCGTTCAATGCCGGCATGGCAAAGGAGGAAAGCTATGAAGTGCCGGTCAGAATCGATGGGGAAATGACATCCATTAATTTGAAGATCGTTCATGGAAGGGAAGAAAGCGGAAAAGTCATGTTGTCCATGGAGACGACGATTTATGGGAAAGTGGCGGCGCAGTTTGGCATATCAGCTGGCCGTTCGGGTGAATATCATTTGTCGGGATATGTGTCCTGCGGGAGCAGGGACGGACTGGAAAGGCTGGAGAATATGGGAGAAGAGTTAAAGAAAGCGCTGGAACAGTCCGATATAAAAATTATAAACTTAAGTTTCGTATATAATAGCGGGCTGGATCTGTCCGCAGTATCCAGGGCGGCGGTGCAGGCAAGGGAAGAAGCGGCCGGCGGGGATAGAAAACAGGAAGTATCCACGAAGAAGTTATATGATACGGCAAAAATATTTATCGGCTATATAAAGAAAGGTGAAGGAACAGGCTATGAGAATAAGTTATAATGCACCGGCAATGGTGGCGCACAATGCATTGACGAGAAACGACAACAGATTAACGGAATCTTTAAAGAGGCTGTCTTCCGGTCTGAAAGTTGTAGAAGCGAAAGATAACCCGGCGGGAATGGCTATGGGAAAGAGAATGAACGCCCAGTTAAAGGGACTTTCCGTTGCGACGCAGAATAGCAGCGATGCAATTTCGGCGATTGAGACTGCGGACGGCGCGTTGTCCGAAGTTCATGAAATCCTGCAGAGAATGAACCAGCTGGCGGTAAAAGCGAGTACGGGAACGATCAGCGATGCCGACAGGGCGACGATTGAGGATGAGGTTGTACAGCTGAAAGATGAAATTACCCGTATTGCGGATACGACACAGTTCAACGGGGAGACTTTGCTGAACGGGAATTTTGACTTGAGGGGCTATACCAGCAATAAAGATGTAAAGGTAGGCTATTATTCGGATCAGGTGACGGCAGGGACGTATGTGATTAATAGTATACAAGTTGAGTTTAAGGATGGAGAGATTGATCCGGCTACTGTAAATTGCGCTTTGAATACAGGTGTCGGCACGCCAAAAATTCAGTTTCCAGCAGATGCGGTAGCTACACCATCCGGTAATAAACTGATTATTACCAGTGAGAAAAATGCGGATTTTGAGATGACAATAAAGTTTGAGCCGCCAAAGGATGCAAATGGGAATATTACTGATGGAAAAGTTCCTCCCGCGCCAGCTACAAATGTAGATATTGATATTACGGGAATCGGCGCGATGACGATGCAGATTGGTTCCAATGAGGGGCAGGTATTGGATATTCGTGTACCTACTATTTCCCTGGATGAATTAGGATTGGAATATACGTCAATGGCGACTATGGATGAGGCACGGAAATCCATTGACAGCGTTGCAGGAGCGATTGCATATGTATCCGAGGCAAGAAGCCGCCTTGGTGCATACCAGAATCGTCTGGAGCATTGTATCAGCAATCTGGATATTATCAGTGAAAATATGACGGCGGCATATTCCCGGATTATGGATGCGGATATGGCCGAAGAGATGACAGAGTACACGACCGTTCAGGTAATTTCACAGGCGAGCATGTCCATGCTGGCACAGGCAAACGAAAGGCCGGCACAGGTGCTTCAATTATTGCAGTAGAATCGTAAAGAAAGGCTCTGAAATATGACGAGGGAATTAAAACAGGAGTATACGCGGAAAATTACACAGGCAAATAAGACTCAGTTGATTACCATTTTGTATGAAATGCTTCTGATTTATGTAGAGGAGGCTGCGGATGCACATGAAAAAGAAGACCGGGGAGGATTCCGGGAAGGAATCAGAAAAGCGAGAGGATGTATTGACGAGTTATTAGCATCTTTAAACTTTGACTATGAACTGGCTATGAATTTTTTGCAGTTATATCTGTATGTCAACAGAGAACTGGTAAGGGCAGAGGTCCGGAATGCCGAAGAACCGTTGGAAAATGTAAATAAGGTGATCAAGGGTCTTCATGAGGCTTATGCAAAACTGGATGAAATGGATACTTCCGGACCAGTTATGGAAAATGTACAAACGGTTTATGCCGGTCTTACCTACGGCAGAAATAATTTAAATGAGAATTTAGCCGATCAGGGCATTAATCGGGGATTCAGGGTTTAGTTTTTCTTCAGGCAGCAAATTAATTTTTGCTGCCTGTTCTAATAAGAATTTATAGCGTTTCAGAACGGAATTGACCTCATAAATGTAGCAGTCGATCAAATCGGGATCCGTTACGCTGTCAAATCCGGCATAAGCGTCTTCCAGGGCGCGCCGGGTCTTATCCAGGTCAGCCAGGATATTATTTTTTTGCAGTTCTTTTTCACTCACGGTCTGATGGTTGTAAATGGTCTGTCTAAAACATATTTTCATGCATACACCTCTTTTCCGATCATCCAGAAATTTCCTCTTTTTCTAAGTATAGACAAGAAAGGCTTAAATATTCATGTAATATAAAAAAAGTACAGGTCATATACTGTAGTGGAATATGAGGAGACGGAGGATCATGATGGATAAATATATCGGTGGGATTATGATAGCGGGAGTCTGTATTTTTGTACTTATGATAGGTGCATTCAGGAAAAAAACGGAGTGGATCATCAATTTTATTTTTCGTTCGGTGATCGGGACGGTGGCTGTTTTCTTTTTTAATGGCTTTCTCGTTTCGCAGGGGTTTTCTATCGCAATAGGAATCAATCTGATTACCGTGCTGACATCGGGCATTCTGGGTTTTCCGGGTCTGCTTATGCTGTACGGCATAAATTTATATAAGTTATTATAGAATATTTACAAAGTTTTATTTGCCAGCAGAAAAGGGTGGACAAGGGAAAGCTTTCATTTTATAATTCATTTAACAGTTCAGAACTTTCAAGTGTCCGGCACAGAAAAGGCCGGATGATCACAGGAACAGGATCGTTCCAATTTTCAAACAGATTTACTTATAAAATATGCGATGGAAAGGGTGATGTGTATTATTATTTTATTTCTCGTACTGACAGTGGCGGCAATTACTGATCTGCTGTTTGACAAAATTTATAACGAATGGCTTCTGGGAGCTATGGCGGCGGGCTTATGCTATGCCGTATGGAAGGATGGAGCGGCGGGGCTGCTAAGGGCTTTGGTATCAATGACGATACCGTTTGCCTTGTTATATCCGCTGTTTATCATAGGAGGACTTGGAGCGGGAGACGTTAAGCTCTTGTCCGTAGCAGGATGCTTTTTGACAATAAAAGAATCCATATGGTGCCTTGGGCTGTCATTTCTTCTGGGGGCGGCAATATCTTTGCTGAAAATGGCGGTGGAAAGAAATTTTTTAGAGAGGATGAAGTATTTTCTATCGTATGTCGTGGATGTTTTTAACAGCGGAGAATGGAAGCTTTATGAGGAAGATGGGAGGGACAGAAAAAAGAGAAAAGAGGGGAAGATACATTTTTCCGTGCCGGTGCTGTTGGGGATGGTAATTTATAAAGGAGGAATATATTGACAAAAAAGGTTTTGGCGCTTTGCGACAAAGAGGAAAATTATCTGCGGCATATGGCGGATTATCTGGAAAAGAAGGGGATACAGCCGTTTACGGTACGGGCATTTACGGATGTGGAGCAGTTTAAAAAGTTTACGGAAAAAAATTGCGCGGAGTTGTTATTGATTGCGGAAAATTCATATAAAGAAGAAATCAAAGACTGGTCCGTCAAGCATATTCTGATTCTGAATGAAAGTGGAAATCTGGCAGGAACAAATATAGAAAATATCAATAAGTATCAATCTTCCGAAGAGGTATTCCGGGTGGTTATGAATTGCTATATGGAGGAAAGCGGTAATGTCAGGAGGATGGCTACAGGAAACCGAATGAAGATCATCGGCAACTATTCCCCGATAGGAAGATGTATGCAGACTACATTTGCACTTAGCATGGGGCAGATTTTGTCTAAAAAACATAAGACATTATATTTGAATTTTGAGAGTTATTCCGGTTTTGGCTATTTGCTGAACAGAGAATTCGCTTCTGATCTTACGGATGTATTATATTATTTTAACTGCGAAAAAGAAAAGCTGCCTTATCGCCTGGAAGGAATGATTCAGACGATCAATGGTTTGGATTATATTCCTCCTGTATTGTCATACCGGGATTTGGCGGAGACAGAGGGGAGAGAATGGATAGAACTGTTCCGGGAAATCGAAAAGACGTCCAAGTATGAATATTTGATTCTGGATTTGTCGGATCAAATGAAGGGATTGTTCGATGTACTGAGGGAATGCTTCCGGGTATTTACCATAGTGAAAGAAGACGGGTACGCGGAAGCAAAGCTGCGGCAATATGAGGAGGTGATGAAAATGATGAATTATGAAGATATAGCGGTTAAGACAAAGCGATGGAGTCTGCCGGAGTTCTGTCGTCTTCCGCCGGGATTGGGGCAGTTGACCCATGGTGAGATGGCGGCTTACGTAAAAGGAATCATAGAGGAAGATATCTACGCATATGAAGGATGAGAACAGAAAAGAAAAGCTTCGGGCAATGATTTTGGACAGACTGGACTTTTCCAGGGAGATGCCGGATGAGGAAGTAAAGGATATTATCGACGAATTGATCATATCCAGGAGCAAGGAATCCTATATAGGGTTAAAAGAGAAAGAAAGATTAAGGCAGGAACTTTTTTATTCCATACGAAAGCTGGATATTTTACAGGAATTAATTGATGATACTGATGTGACGGAAATTATGATTAACGGCACGGATAAAATCTTTATCGAAAAAGCCGGACAAGTTATGGAATACGAAATGAGGTTTGAATCGAAGGAAAAGCTGGAAGATGTGATACAGCGGATCGTGGCGGGCTGCAACCGCGTAGTAAATGAGGCCTCCCCTATTGTGGACGCCAGATTGGAAAACGGCTCCCGCGTGAATGTGGTTCTCAGCCCGGTGGCCTTAAACGGGCCGATATTGACGATACGCCGGTTCCCGGATCACCCGATCGGGATGAAAGAACTGCGGGAGCTTGGCAGCATTACGGAAGAGGCTGATCTGCTTTTATCCAGGCTGGTAAAAGCGAAATATAATATCTTTATAAGTGGTGGGACAGGTTCCGGTAAAACTACTTTTCTAAATGCGCTTTCTGCATATATTCCCAGAGATGAAAGAATTATAACGATCGAAGACAATGCAGAACTTCAAATAAAAAATATTCCCAATTTAGTACGCATGGAAACAAGAAATGCAAATGTGGAAGGCTGCCGCCCTATCAATATCAGGGATTTAATAAAGACAAGTCTGCGGATGCGGCCGGACAGGATTATCGTAGGGGAAGTGCGGGGAGGAGAAGCGATCGATATGATGCAATGTTTGAATACGGGACATGACGGTTCCATGTCCACCGGCCATGCAAACAGTTCCGGAGATATGTTAAGCCGACTGGAAACTATGATTTTAATGGGGATGGAATTGCCGTTAGCTGCAATTCGACAGCAGATTGCCGCCGGATTAGACATTATTGTCCATTTGGGCCGGCTTAGGGATAAAAGCAGAAAAGTCCTGGAGATTGTGGAAGTGGAAGGAGTGGAGGGAAATGAAATAAAAATCAGAACGTTGTATGCATTTGAAGAGGAAGGGGAAGAAAATGGAAAAGTAAAAGGAAAATTAATAAAAAGGGGGGAATTAAGGAATGACAGCAAACTCAAAACGGCAGGAATCATGGTTTAAACTGGCTTTCTGGAAAAGAGGGAAGAAAAGCAATGATCTTCTGAATAAAAAAGACAGAATAAAGTGTATGCTGGAAGGCATTGTTATTATTGTTCTTTTCTCATGGTTTTTCTACCGATCTGCCCTGGCACTGCCCTTTTTATTGCCGGTTTATCTCTTATATCAGAGTGAAAGGCAAAAGATATTGAGGAAAAAGAGGCAAAAAGAAGCGGTAATTCAGTTTAAAGACGCCATTTTATCGGTATCTGCCAATCAAAAGGCAGGATACTCCATTGAAAATGCTTTTCAACAAGCCCTCGGGGACATGGAACTGCTATACGGAAAAGAGAGCATGATCTGTAGGGAATTGTATATTGTTGTGGCAGGATTAAAAAATAATATGTCAATAGAAAGTTTATTGCATGATTTTGGGAGGCGCGTCGGTACGGAGGATATCATAGAATTTGCCCAGGTATTTGCCGTGGCAAAAAGAAGCGGGGGAAACTTGACGGAAATTATAGAGCGAAGCGTATCGGTAATAGAGGATAAAGTAGAAACGGAAAAAGAAATAGAGGTAGTTATCAGTGCAAGACAGATGGAGCAAAGAATCATGAATATAGTTCCTTTTGGCATTCTGCTATATATCAGCGCGGCATCGGAAGGTTTTTTCGATGTACTTTATAGAAATGCGGCGGGAGTCGTTCTTATGAGCATTTGCATGGCTGTTTATATAGGCGCGGTTTTTCTGTCAGGAAAAATAGTGGATATAGAGGTGTAATATGATTATTTTATATGGAATGGTATTAATACTATATTTTTTATTATTTTTCCTGGCATTAAGGAAAAAAACATCTCTTGCCGGAATTGTCTACGACTTTTGCATAAAAAGAAAAATATTCCGCCAGCAAGGGGCCGGGGAAATATTGCCTGTTCTGCATCCGGAAATCAGGGGAAAAAGGGATAGGGAAAAGAACCATCTCCGCCGGTTTTATATGAATAAACTCGGGTTATTGCTTTTTCTGGTGTTTACGGGGGATGTACTGGCAATATGCTTATTCGTTAGCGGAAGAATGGAAAGCGTGGTGATGGATGGAAAATATATTAAAAGAAATACATATGGGGTGGGAAGCAGGGAAGCCGGGCTGGAGGCGCGGATAGAAAGCGGCCAGGGAACGCTCCGGCAGGATTTTGTTATTTCTGTGGAAGAGCAGAGATATGAAGAGGTTTTGGTAAAACAGCTGGCCGAACAACTGGCAGAGGCGTTGCCGGATATTATATCGGGTGCAAACAGATCCATAAGGGAGGTAAGAAACGATCTGAATCTGGTGAGAGAAGTGGAGGGATATCCTTTCCAGATCGTTTGGGAAAGCAATGATTATTCCTTGGTTTATTCCGATGGAAGCGTAGATAATGCGCAGATCGGAGAGGCTGGAGAAACGGTGGATCTGACGGCGGTATTTATTTACGATGACTTTAGAAAAGAGTATGTTTTTTCGGTTCATATATTTCCGCCGGATTATTCGAAAGAAGAATTTTTGAAAAAAGAGATATCAGAACTGCTGCTCCGGCAGGAGGAAAAAGATCGTCATACGGACAGAATGGAACTGCCCGAAAGTATTGGCGGAGAGAAAATAATATGGAGTGAAAATGTAAATGACGGCAGCGGATACATATTTATTTTACTTTGTACCGGCGCAGGAATGGTTTATTTTTTACAAGGCAGAAAATTAAATGAGGAAATGGATCGGAGAAACCGGCAGATGCTTTTGGATTATCCTCAGCTGATCAGCAAATTGATGCTCTATCTTGGAGCGGGAATGACCATTAGGAATTCTTTTAGGAAAATAGCTTCCCGTTATGCTGTGGAAAAGCAGGAGGAAGGAGGTTTCCATTATGTATATGAGGAGATGCTTCTGATATGTCATGAACTGGACAGCGGAATTTCCGAAATGGAGGCTTATGAGCGTTTTGGAAAGAGGTGCCGTCTGCCCCAATATACGAAACTGTCAAATATTTTGGTACAGAATCTGAGGAAAGGCAGCAACAGCATATTAAATGCGCTGCGCCAGGAGGCGGACAACGCTTTTGAGGAGCGCAGAAATATGGCAAGAAAGCTGGGAGAGGAGGCGGGAACAAAGCTGCTGCTGCCAATGATGCTGATGCTCGGTATCGTTATGATATTGATTTTAGTACCGGCGTACTTTTCTTTTTCTGTATAGAAATTTAAAGTTGCATGAAAATATACAATTACAAAGCCGCGCTGGTTTTATGAGGTAAAACGGCGCAGAAATGGAGTGAAAGATGAAAAACAGGTTAAAAAATTTCAAGGAGTTTATGTTAGAAGAAGATGGGATGGGAACTGTGGAAATTATTTTAATTATCGTTGTCCTGATCGGTCTTGTTATTATATTCAAAAATCAGCTCCGTACGTTAGTAACAAATGTTTTCAAAAAGATTACCCAGGACAGCAATACGGTAATGTCATGAGCAAAGGTTCTCTCACCGTATATTTGTCGCTTTCCCTCTCCCTCATTCTGTCATTTGTTCTGACTGTCATTGAGGGAGCCAGGATAAGCGTGATCAGGATGGAAGCGGAATGCGTGGCGGATATCGGGATGAACAGCGTACTTGCCGAATTTCACAGGGAGCTTTTGGAGCAATACGATTTGCTTTTTGTGGATATGTCTTATGGAACAACGGACTGCAAGGCGGAAAATACGGCAGAACATCTCAGACGGTACATGGAAAATAATTTTACCGGAACCGGAAAAGGCAAGAATGCTGCGAAAAACTGGCTTTCCCTTTCGGTAGATAAATCGGTGGTAAAAGAAATGTCCATCGCTTCCGATGATGGAGGAAATGTAATGAAAAGGCAAGCGATCGCATATATGCAGGAAAGTTCCATGGAAGGAATGATAGCCAAAACAATAGAGCAGGCTGGGGAATTGCGTGCATGGGGCCTGGAAACCAGAGATATTGCAAGAGAAAGGGAAAATATACAGGAGCAGATAAATGAGGTTGCCTTTTTGGAGGAAGAAGATGAGGAGGGGAATAAAAAGGAAATTTCGCTGGACAATCCTGCGGACAGGGTAAATGCATTAAGAGGAAGTCTGGTTTTAAACTTGGTATTAGGAGATATGGATCATGTGTCGGGAACAGTTATCCGGCCCGAGGATTACATATCCCGGAGAGAGAGATTAAAGGGCGCAGGTCTGAGCCCGGGCCAGAGGCTGCCGGAAACCGTATCGGATCATATATTGTTCGACTGCTATTTATTTGATAAGTGCGGCTGGTACGGAAATGAATTGGAAAAGTCGTTTATGAAGTATCAAATAGAGTATATGATTGCCGGAGAAAAATCGGATCTGGAAAATTTAGAGAAGGTGGTAAAACGCCTGATCCGGTGGCGGGAAGCTGCCAATGTCATTTATTTGTTTTCCGATGCAGGAAAATGTGCGGAAGCGGAGCTGCTGGCACTTACGCTGACCGCAGTATTACAGATACCGGCGCTGGTAAAGCTGGTAAAAGCATCTATTTTATTTGCCTGGGCATATATGGAAAGCCTGTCAGATGTAAAATGTCTTTTGAAAGGCGGACGGATTCCATTAATGAAAACAGCGGCGGACTGGAAAACAGGACTTGCGAATATAGCTGATTTTTCGGGAAATATCCCGGATGGGGAAAACCCAGGGCATGGTTTAAGTTATCAGGACTATTTGAGGATTATGCTGTTTTTAGAAAACAGCGAAAGAAAAAATATGCGGGCAATGGACATTATGGAGATGGATATACGCACAACGGCGGGCAACGTTAATTTTCGCATGGATGCCTGTTTTGACAGTTATTTATCTGAAATATCCATGTCCAGCGCCTTTGGATATCATTGTGATGTTCAGAAAAGATACGGTTACGATTAATAAATTATCTATTTAAAAATATACGAAGGGGAGGAAGCAAATGATGTCCTTTTTCCGGAATCTAAATGGCAACTGTAAACATAATAAAATAACAATTGTTTCTCCGGGCAGGAATCTATTAAATCAAGACAACACATCTCAATTCTTTTCTATTATAGCCGGAAAAAGGATGTCATTTACTTCCTCCCCCCGTAAAAGAACTTTAAAGGCAAGCATGACAGTAGAAGCTGCTATGATTATTCCATTATTTTTCTTCTTTTTTATGAATTTGCTATTCGTTTTTGATGTATTGCGGCTTCATGGGAATATTATGGGAGCGATGCATCAGACGGGAAATAAAATGGCGTTTTATGGTTATGCATATAAAAATGGGATAGAAGAAGGTTTGCCCTGGGGCGGAGCCGGTTCTTTGATATTGTCTGAAAAGTACACAAAAAGAGAAATCATCGATATTCTGGGAGAAGAATATTTAGACCATACTTGTCTGATTGGAGGCAGCCGGGGGTTGAACTTTACCGGATCATTGATTATGGGAGAGGGAGACAAGATAGAACTTATCGCTTCATATAAAGTGAGACCTCTTGTGGGATTAACAGGATTTCCTGATATTTCCATGGAAAACAGATATTATGGACGTGCATGGACCGGTTATGATGTGGAGAACAAAACGGATGGAGGGAAAGAGGAAGAAATAACGGTATATGTGGCGGAAAATGGTGTGGTTTACCATGTGGCCCGTAATTGTGCTTATTTAAATCCATCGATTAAAGCCGTGTCCTCTTCCTCGGTAAAAGATCTGCGGAATGAAAGCGGGGAAAAGTATTATATGTGCGGCGGGTGTAAAGGCAGCGTTTATCAGGCAGTGGTTTATGTGACTTCCTATGGGAATAAAGCGCACAGTTCCTTAAACTGTTCCGGCCTGAAAAGGACAATTCATGCGATACGTTTATCCGATACGGAGGGAAAAGGGCAATGCCCGAAATGCAGTGAATAAGAGAGGAAGGGAACTGATGAGAATAGAATGGGAGTGGACGATCTGTCTGATTTTTATGACAATATGTGTCATAACAGATATACGAAAAAAGGAAATACCGGTCATTGTCGTTGCGTTATCAGGAGGCTGTGCCTTGCTGTATACGATAATTTTGGGAGAGAAGGAATGGAGTGAAATATTATATTCGCTTTTACCGGGGGCGTGTTTACTGTTTCTTGGACTTTGTACGAAAGAAAGTATTGGATATGGGGACGGGCTGGCAGCTATGGCCGTAGGTATGTGGATAGGCTGGAAGGGATGTATAATTGCGATGATCAGTGGATTTCTGCTTTCTTCCATATGTGCCCTGGCTCTGCTGATTTGCAAAAAAGTGAGGGGGAAAAGCCGTATACCTTTTCTTCCGTTTTTAGCCGTTGGATTGGGGGTGTTTTATGTTGTGGGGAAAGGAATATAGAAAGGCAGGAGGATATCTGACAGTAGAGGCAAGCCTGGTGATACCGTTGGCAGTTTTTTTAACAGGCCTTATTTTTTATATGACTTTTTATCTGTATAATCGTTGTGTAGCTTCCCAGGATGCGTATATGTTAGCTTTTCGCGGAAGCGCATGTGGCTATTACGGAAGTGAATGGAGCGGAGTTTATGGATGTGACAAAAGTCCGGAGGAAATAAAACAGTTGATCATAGGCCAGTGCAATAGGCAGTTTGGCCAGAAATATTTAGGGATAGACACATTGATCAGTACGGTGCAGACGGATAAGAGGAATATTACAGTGGAAGCTTCCGGAAAGATGAACGTGGCTTTTACCGGACAATTACTGCCATGGAGCCGGTGGGATTTTTATGCGAAAGGATGGGCGGAAAGGATCTGCCCTACAGACTGTATCCGTAAAGTTCGGCTGATAAGGAAGGCGGCGGATAAGATAAGCGGGCATATGGAGACAGAATAGGGAGAAAATATGTTAAGTGTAAAATATCATAAAGATTTAAACCATAATTTTCTAATTATCAATCATAAGTTAGATGAAAAGGATCAGAACTATCAATATCGGATGATAAGCGGAAATAAAATCGGGCATTTATTAAACTGCAAGATAAGGTATGTGGATGAAGAATGCAGTTTTTATTATGAGATAAGTTCTAAGCAGAATTTAAGAAATTTATATGAGAAAAAGAAAATGGAGTATGGGAATATCTATGATCTATTGGAAAGCATAAGAGAAGCTTTAGAAAATCTGGATATTTTTCTATTGGACAGTCGGTGTTTGATGTTGATGCCGGAATATATTTTTGCAGAACCGGAGTCCAAGGAATATTTTTTTCTGTACTATCCCTGTTTAGAAGAGGCTGATAGACAGTCGGCGCTGATGTCATTGGCGGAGTTTCTGCTTGATAAGGTGGATCGGGAACAAGAGGAAGCGACCGAGATCGTATATAAAATTTATGAAACGATACAAGACAATCGGTTTATATTGCCGCAAATATTAAGCTGGTTTGATTCTTCTGCAATAGAAGTGGAGGAAGTTGTGAAGATACAGGAAATGTGGAGCAAGGAGGAAGAGGCGGAGGAAGAAGAGTGGAACGGAGAAGAGGATTTTGAGAGGGTTGACCGGGAAACAGGCGAGGAGGAGAGCGATATACATCTGCCAATCGTCGGAATATTATCGTTTCTATGCGCAGGAGCGGCAGCTGCGGTTGTCAGTGCGGGATATTTTTTTACATTATCCAGGGAAGAAAAACTTGTGGCCATGGCGGGAACTGTCGTATTGATCGTTATGTCGGCATTGATGTTTTTATATTTTATTTTAAATTTATTAAAAAAGAAAAACAGGGTTAAAATAGAGAGAAAAGCGTCTGCGGTGGAAAGGCAGAATGTGGAAAGGATATTTGCTGAAAAGGATAAGCCTTTTGATAAAAAGATAAAATATAATAAAATGGGAGAGCATGAAAAAATCCCAGAGGAGTATGGAAATACTGTTTTCCTCGACACTTCCTCATATAAAAAAGAAAATAAACTTTATGGGATAAACAAAGGAAATAAATATCATATCAGTTTGGAAAATTTGCCATGCACAATAGGAAAAATGGCGGGAAATGTGGATATTGTAATTAAAGACAGTACGATCAGCCGTATACATGCCCGCTTTACAAGACAGGAGGATGGGATTTACGTAACGGATATGAATTCGACAAATGGGACATTTAAAAATGGCTTGAGGCTGGAACCCAATGAAACGGTGCGAATCGAATGCGGGGACGAATTGCGTTTTGGAAAAATGATTTTTTGCTACAGATAAAATGTGTTATCGATAAATGTAAATGGATTGACATGAACGGAAGGAAATGATACCCTTTTCCATAGCATAAGATATTTGCATGCATAGTGCGAATGGGAGAGAACATGTTAGAACAACAGCTCGATGACTTCATGGTGGAAGAGGGATATACAAAGGTTCCTTCCAACCTGCCGGAATTTATTTTTTATTATCATATGGAAAATAATTATGTAAATGTATTTCATGTGGTATATTATGAAAAAAATTTATATATAACAAAAGAGCAGTATCAGCACATTAAGGATAAAATAAAGGATTTTTTTAAGGCGAAAAATGCGGATGATGTTCATATTATGTCGTTAATCGTTTGCAGGGAAACGGAAAGGGGGAAACGAATTTGTGAGGATGATCCCTTTTGCTGGATGATCGACCCCTTGAATGACCGTCTGGTAATATATGAGAACCAGGTGGGGGATTTTTATGGAATGAGAAATAAAATAGAATGTTTTCTTGCCCAGGCTTCCGCATCCGGACAGGAGGCAGCGGGCAGCGGCGGGGATATATATCGGACGGAGAAATATAGCACCCGTTTTCGTATGCCATATGTGACGATATTTTTAGTAACCGCAAATATTTTAATTTTTCTGATATGTACATTTACAAAAGACTTGTTATATAATGTAGGTGCTTTTAACGCGGGAATGTTTTGGGAAGACAGGGAATATTACAGGATATTGACAAGTATATTTTTGCACTGGGATGTGGATCATCTCGTCAGCAATATGATCGTTCTGTATTATTTGGGCGAAGTGGTGGAAAAATACTTTGGCCGTGTTAAATATAGTGTTATATATTTATTTGCGGGCATATCGGGAAATCTCCTGTCGGCAGCTTATGAAATTTATAGAGACATGCATATCAGTTCGGTAGGAGCAAGCGGCGCGATATTTGGAATAATTGGCGCATTGTTTATATTAGTATGCGTTCACAAAGGCCATTTGGAACAGATCACAATGGGTAGACTTCTCTTTATGATAGTGTATTCTCTTTACAGCGGCTTTGCGGGGAGAGGAATTAATAACGCGGCTCACATTGGAGGCTTTCTGGCCGGAGTGGCAATATCATTTTTACTATGGGCCGCAGGAAAGAAAGAGCGGATGGAAATGAGGAAATAAGATTGAAAATTAAAAATTTTCAATCCCAAGTTTGTGTCTGCGCGGCATCCACAAACTTGATATGCGCAAAAAGCCGCACAGAAATGGAGTAAATTATGAAGATTAATATTTATTATGGTGGAAGAGGGCTGATTGACGATCCTACTTTATTTGTAATTAATAAAATGCAGGAGGTTTTGGAAGAACTTCGGGTAAAGGTGGAACGTTTTAATTTACATGAATTAAAAAACGGTATTACCGCTTTGCCTCAAAGTTTAAAAGAAGCTGACGGAATTATTCTTGCCACTACCGTAGAGTGGTATGGAATCGGGGGATATATGCAGCAATTTCTGGATGCATGCTGGCTTTATGGCGATAAAGAGAAAATAAGCAGCATTTACATGTGTCCTGTCGTTATGTCCACTACGTATGGTGAAAGAGAAGGGAAATTAAGCCTTACTTCCGCATGGGAAATTCTGGGCGGGAGGCCTTGCAGCGGCATATGCGGATATATTGCGGATGCGTCTTTGATGGAAGAAAATCGGGAATATATCATGCTCATAGAAAAGAAGGCGGAAAATATGTACCGCACAGTAAACCAGAAGATCGTCAGCCTTCCAGCGAGTCATCAGGCCATTGGCCAAATTGTTTCCAAGACGCAAATTGATCTGACACCTCAGGAGTCGGAACAACTTTCCCAATATGCTTCCGATGATAATTATGTACAAAAACAAAAAGAGGATATTCAAGAATTAACCAGCCTGTTCCGTGACATGTTAAATAATGGAGAGACGGAGGAGAGCGGAGAAATTGTGGCGCAATTAGAACAGCATTTTAGGCCGCAGCCGGGATTTTCCGGTGTTTACCGTTTCATTATCAGCGGGAAAAAGAAAAATCTGATCATCAAAGTGAATAATGCGGATTTGCAATGTTTTTTTGGAACGTCGGATTATGCAGAAGTAGAATTACAATTAGAAAAACGTACGTTAGACGAAATTGTGAATGGGAGAATGACCTTTCAAAGAGCTTTTATGTCCGGTGAAATGAAGATGAAGGGTGACTTTAAGGTTTTGCGCGCATTAGACCAAATTTTTATTTTTTAGACTTCACAAGAACTTGACCGACAGGGGAAATAGATAATAAAATTGGAAAGGAAACGCGCGGTATTTCAGTGTACTGCCGTGTAGGAAAAGGGTTATGAGAGAAAAGGATTGTATTTTTTGTAAGATTGCGAACGGAGATATACCGTCTAAAACGCTTTATGAAGATGAGGAGTTTAAAGTAATTCTTGATGTAGGACCGGCAACCAGAGGACATGCGCTTATTTTACCGAAAAATCACTATGCGAATTTGTATGAACTGCCGGATGAAACAGCTGTCAAAGTAATGCTTCTTGCAAAAAAAATGGCGGTGCTTATGACAGAAAAACTCGGTTGTGACGGCTTTAATCTGGTTCAGAATAATGGAAAAGCGGCCGGGCAGACAGTATTTCATTTTCACCTTCATCTAATTCCACGATATAAAGAGGATGGCCAGACTCTGGGATGGAAGTCTCTGGAGCCGACGCAGGATGAACTGGAAAATATTAAAAATATAATTACGGAATGATGAGGAATATATGCGTATAGTACAAACATCAGTAATTACGGAGAATATAAAGGAAATGTGCATCGAGGCCAATCATTATCTTTCAAAGGATATGAAGGCAGTTCTTGATCAGGCTGTTGAAAATGAAAAGGCGTCTTTGGGAAAGCAGATTTTAAACCAGTTGGAAGAAAATCTTCGGATTGCAGCCGAAGACATGATTCCAATCTGTCAGGATACAGGGATGGCAGTCATTTTCTTGGAGATAGGGCAGGACATCCATTTTGAAGGGAGTCTGCTGGAAGATGCGGTGAATGAAGGAGTACGTCAGGGATATGAAGAAGGATTTTTAAGAAAATCAGTGGTAAAGGATCCTCTTATCCGGGAAAATACAAAAGACAATACTCCTGCGGTTATTCATTATGAGATAGTATCCGGCGATAAAGTGAAAATTACAGTAGCGCCAAAAGGATTTGGCAGCGAGAACATGAGCCGTATATTTATGCTGAAGCCGGCGGACGGCATAGAAGGGGTAAAAGAAGCGATTTTGACTGCGGTAAAAGAGGCGGGCCCAAACGCTTGTCCGCCTATGGTAATCGGTGTGGGAATAGGGGGAACATTTGAAAAATGCGCGTGGATGGCTAAAAAAGCGCTGACAAGACCGGTTGATGAACATTCCTCGATTCCGTACATAAAGGAAATGGAAGAAGAATTATTACATAGGATAAACAAGACTGGCATTGGACCGGGCGGGCTGGGAGGAAGTACGACGGCTTTTGCAGTAAATATCAACACATATCCGACGCATATCGCCGGATTGCCGGTAGCAGTCAATATATGCTGCCATGTAAACAGGCATGCAGTACGGATCATTTAACTTAAAAGTAAGAATAGGCCCCAAATAGGTGAAGGAATATGGATAGATATATTAATGCTCCCATGAGGGATGAAGACATAAGCGTTCTTCGGGCAGGAGATTACGTATATATTACGGGAACGGTTTATACGGCAAGAGATGCCGCCCATAAAAGACTGGATGAGGCATTGCAAAAGGGAGAAAAACTTCCTATTAACCTGGAAAGAAATATTATATATTATATGGGACCGTCGCCGGCAAGGGAGGGACGGGCTATAGGGTCTGCAGGACCTACTACGGCAAGCCGGATGGATAGGTATACGCCTGGCTTTCTGGATGTGGGATTGAAAGGTATGATTGGTAAAGGCAGACGTTCGACAGAGGTAATAGACAGCATCATAAAAAATAAGGCGGTTTATTTTGCTGCGGTAGGAGGAGCTGGAGCGTTGCTTTCGCGTTCTATTATAAGTTCAAAAATAATAGCCTATGAAGATTTGGGTACGGAAGCAATTCGTGAATTAGAAGTGAGCAACTTTCCGGTTATCGTAGTCATTGACTCTAAAGGAAATAATTTGTATGATAATATAGTTAGGAAATAAAAAATTATGTATAGAATCGCAATGATGGTTTTACGGTTATTTTTAAAAGCTCCATATTATCTTTTTCGTATATGGATGTGCGGGAGAAATGATAAAATAAGCTTTGAAGAAGCGTATGCCTATATTAAAAAAGTGACTATAGCTGCTAATAAAGCAGGGAGAGTAAAAATAGAGTCCTACGGCCTTGAGAATATACCTGAAAAAAACGGTTTTGTATTTTTTCCTAATCATCAGGGGCTTTACGATGTATTGGCTTTTCTGGAATCCTGTCCTGTGCCGTTTGCATTCGTAATAAAGAAAGAGGCAAGCAAAATTATTTTATTGAAGCAAGTAACGGATGCTTTGGGATCCCTTTCTATAGATCGTGAAGATATTCGTCAATCTATGAAAGTGATCGCGAAAATGACAGAGGAAGTTAAGGGAGGCAAGAATTTTCTTATTTTTGCGGAAGGAACAAGAAGCAAGGCTGGAAATAAATTGCTGGATTTTAAGGGAGGGAGTTTTAAGAGTGCCGTGAAAGCACAGTGTCCCATTGTTCCATGTGCTTTAATAGATGCTTTTAAGCCTTTTGATGAAAAATCGGTTAAGCCGGTTACGGTAAAGCTTATATATCTTCCGCCTATATATTATGAAGAGTATAGAAATATGAAAACAGTGGAAATAGCAGCAGAAGTAAAGAATAGGATCGAGAAAGCAATCGCGTTTCATCAGAAATTTTCTGACCAGAAAACTTCTATAATAGAAGAATAAAAAAAGAATTGACAAATAAATATTTCCTGTTGTATAATAACTTTTGCGTTGTGGCACAACGTGTTAGATAGTGCAAATACGCAACAGATTAAATAATTAACAGAAATAGTTAATTCAGGCTATGGAGAAATACTCAAGAGGCTGAAGAGGCGCCCCTGCTAAGGGTGTAGGTCGTTTACGCGGCGCGAGGGTTCAAATCCCTCTTTCTCCGTTTATACATCGAGAAATCTTAAGCAATTAAGATAAAATTTCTTTATTTGATAAATATATGCTTGACAAATAAGAAAATGCGATGTTATAATAAAAACCCACTGCGAAAGAACGGTGGAAACAAATTCATAAAATGTATAAAAAAAGAAAAAAGAGCTTGACACAATAAAAAAGACGTGATAAACTAAATGAGTTGCGTCTGAAAAGACAAGACAAACCATTTTATGGATAAACGAACCTTGGCAAATGAACAGCAATGCAGCCCTGAAAATTCCAAGAGCTTCGAAGAAGCGGAAAGCCTGTAAGACCTGTAAAGGGAGAGCAGGAAGGAAGCAGAAAGCGGAGCGGAAAATTCAGAGGAAATTCAAAGAACAACAATCCATGGAGAAATCCATGGACCCAAAAAGAACAGTAAAGCCAGCAGAGGGAAACTGCAGCAGGCAAACGAACAAACATGAGAGTTTGATCCTGGCTCAGGATGAACGCTGGCGGCGTGCCTAACACATGCAAGTCGAACGGGTGTACGGGGAGGAAGGCTTCGGCCGGAAAACCTGTGCATGAGTGGCGGACGGGTGAGTAACGCGTGGGCAACCTGGCCTGTACAGGGGGATAACACTTAGAAATAGGTGCTAATACCGCATAACGGGGGAAGCCGCATGGCTTTTCCCTGAAAACTCCGGTGGTACAGGATGGGCCCGCGTCTGATTAGCCAGTTGGCAGGGTAACGGCCTACCAAAGCGACGATCAGTAGCCGGCCTGAGAGGGCGGACGGCCACACTGGGACTGAGACACGGCCCAGACTCCTACGGGAGGCAGCAGTGGGGGATATTGCACAATGGGGGGAACCCTGATGCAGCGACGCCGCGTGGGTGAAGAAGCGCCTCGGCGCGTAAAGCCCTGTCAGCAGGGAAGAAAATGACGGTACCTGAAGAAGAAGCCCCGGCTAACTACGTGCCAGCAGCCGCGGTAATACGTAGGGGGCAAGCGTTATCCGGATTTACTGGGTGTAAAGGGGGCGCAGACGGCGATGCAAGCCAGGAGTGAAAGCCCGGGGCCCAACCCCGGGACTGCTCTTGGAACTGCGTGGCTGGAGTGCAGGAGGGGCAGGCGGAATTCCTGGTGTAGCGGTGAAATGCGTAGATATCAGGAGGAACACCGGTGGCGAAGGCGGCCTGCTGGACTGCAACTGACGTTGAGGCCCGAAAGCGTGGGGAGCAAACAGGATTAGATACCCTGGTAGTCCACGCCGTAAACGATGATTACTAGGTGTCGGGGAGCAGAGACTGCCCGGTGCCGCAGCCAACGCATTAAGTAATCCACCTGGGGAGTACGTTCGCAAGAATGAAACTCAAAGGAATTGACGGGGACCCGCACAAGCGGTGGAGCATGTGGTTTAATTCGAAGCAACGCGAAGAACCTTAC